>JAEEGL016348542.1_pt1 | contig 38711 bp, 40 predicted proteins | sample 9134231 | NCBI WGS metagenome assembly JAEEGL01 (sample SAMN16246548, study PRJNA631951) | gut metagenome | biome: gut microbiome; feature: rumen; material: fiber-attached | host: Bos | place: Iran: Karaj | collected 2018-10 | reverse complement strand
TTTAACGTCTGATTTATTACACTATCAAGACATTCTTTTAAATATTCTTCCGTATTATATACAGGTATTATTACTGATATTTTTGGATTTTCTTTTTCACTCATCAAATTTATATCCACATTTTTGTAAAATCTTTTTGACGCTATCTTTTATACCTAATTTTACCAAAATAATATAAGTAACATATATTATTTTTTCTTTTATTTTGTTAAGAATAATTCCAAAAAACATATTAATTTCATTAAAAAAATTTTTTTGTACTAACTTTTGATTATAAATATTTTCTTCAATCATTTTTAATATATTTTTTTCGTAAATCTCAATTGTAGAAGTTTCTTCATATTTTTTTCTTGCACATTTACTCATACTTTGAATATCATAATTATTATTAAGTATACCAATAAGAATATTTTTCAACTGTTCACTATTTTCATTTTCAAATATCCAGCCTATTTTTTCATCCATAAGATATTTTGCACCGACATTTTCAGAAATAATAACCGGACAACTCATCATAATAGCTTCCAACACTACAAGAGAACAACTTTCATCTCTTGAAGGAACAATGACAATATCTGTCTTATTATATAAATCAAATTTTTCTTTTATATCGGTCATTAAACCTAAGTAGTGTATATTTGGTATATTTTCAATTTCTTTTAATATGTTGACAGAATATTGCTCTCCATTCAATGCTCCTATTATACTTAATTCAATTTTTTCTTGTAAATCCATAGGTAAATTTTTTATTGCGTTTATTAAAATATCAAAACCTTTTCTCCTAATTAAAGAACCGGAACATAAAATATTTAATTTTGAATTATTAAAATGTTTATGTTCCGGAAATTTATTTGAAAAATCCTCCACTGCATTATGCAGCACTTCAACATTATTATTGTAATTTTTTATAATGAAATCCCTCGCATATTCACTTACACAATAGATATTGCTAGCATTTCTTAAAGTATTTAATAGAAGCTTATTTTTTTGATAAGATAATAAATTTTGACATTCTCTGATATACCATACAACAGGAATAATATATCTAATCACTGAATAAAAACAATATGTTTCAACTGTATTGCATATAACTAATTTAAAATTATTTTTTATGTATTTTTTATAAGAATTTTTGAAAATATCAATATTTTTTACAATTTTTACTTCTGTGTTTATCTTTTCATATTCTTTTTTTAAATCTCCGTCGTTTAAACTCCAAACTTCAATATTATAATTGTTTTTTTGCAGAATTTTACATATCCTAAGTAAAGATATAGGTGCACCCGTATAACTTAATTCATGAGAAATAAGTAATATTTTATATTTACTATTCATCAAACTTATATCCCAATTTTTTCAAAAACTTCTTTACATCCTCTTTTATTCCTAATTTTAGCAGAATAATATAAATAAAATAAATTATTTTAATTTTTATGTAATTTAGCAAAACTTTTAACATTATTATAAATATATTAAAAATACAGAGAGATTTGTTATTCTTAATCAATTTATAAATTTCATCTTCATATAAGTATTCTATTTCAAATTTTTGACTCGATAAACTTACAAGATGTTTTATTATAACCTTTTCTATTTTGAAATTCTTCTTATTATTTTTTATATTTGTATCAAATAAATAATCATCACCATAAAAAACTTTTAATTTTCGGGGAATAATAAAATAATTTTCTTTTTTACCAAAAATACAAACTCCCCATCCTTCTGTCATCCTGTTAATTTGTTCAAATTCACATTTTGAATTTTTAGGATAACTATTAAATTCTTCTTCTTCATATTTTATGCGAGATATTTCACTACTCCCAACAAGTCCTATATCTTCATTTGTATTCAAAAACTCATATATTTGTTTTATAAGATTTTTGGGAATAATAATATCATCATTAATTAAACCAAAGTAATCGTATTTCGCTATTGATATTCCATAATTCCATGAAGGATTTACAAATAAATTTTTTTGAGGAATAACAATCTTTATTTTGTCAGACTTGCTTTCAAATCCTTTTAAAGAATTTTCTATTAAAATTATTTCTCCAACTAATTCTTCTTCAATTAATTCATCAAGAAGTTTATTTAAAACAAATTTATTTAATTGTAACGTTGGTATAATAATTGAAAACATTTTTCGCATTTATATATTTTAATTTGTAATTTAAGGTTTTTCCTTATTTTGTTTATTTTATCATAAATAAAGTTCCACAGTAAAACTCACAGCAGATAATTTTTCTCTTTCCATAAATAATTCCAATTTATTCTATTATTTTTACCTGAATTTTTCCAAAGAATTATATATATCCAATAATATAAAAAGATACAAAAATCGACAAATAAATAACTTGGACAATAATAAAACAGTAATAATTGCAATCTTTTTTTAGAATTCCAAAAATTTTTGAATTTTAAATTATGTTGTTTTAAAAATTTCTTAATTAAATTTCTTATTTCAATTTTCTCTCTTAAAGAATTTCTTCTATCCAAAAAATTAAAAAATATAATTTCAACAATAAAAGATAACAAATTCTTTGATTTTTGCTCCCACAAATTGTATTCATTAAAAAACTCTTCAAAAATCCGCAAGATATTAGGAATTAATATTTTTAATTCAATCTTTTTTTGTGTAGCTTGTTCTTTTCTTTTTCTGTAAAAATATTTTGTGTCATTACTATTTGTTATTTTATCTGTTAAGGAAAGCAATTTGAATGAAAAAATTGCATCTTCCGAACGATTTAATTTTTCCGGAAAATAAATTTTATTATTATTTAAAAATTTTCTTTTTATAAAACCATTCCAAGTTGCAAACCAAGAAAGATTATTAACATTAAACTTTTCACAAAATAAAACATCCCACGCAACAACTACAATATCACTCTCCTTTTTTATAGCTGTATTATAAGCATTTTCTAAAAAATCATTATTTATCAAATAATCATCACTATCGACAAAATAAATATATTCTCCTTGTGCTTTTTCTATTCCTCTGTTTCTTGCATAAGAAACTCCCAAGTTTTTCTGATGGATAACTTTTATTCTTTTATCTTTTAACGCATATTCATCACAAATTTTTCCGCTGTCATCGCTTGACCCATCATTAACCAAAATTATTTCAATATCTTTTAATGTTTGATTAATTATGCTGTTCAAACATTCACTTAAATATTCTTCTGTATTATATATGGGTATTATTATCGATACTTTTATCACTTTTCCAACACTTCTTTATAAACTTTCATCAATTTTTCATAATAAATATCTTGATTATATTTATTTTTTACGATTTCTTTTGCTGTTTTGCCCATTTCAATTGCTTTTTCTCTATTATTCCACAAAATTTCAATATACTTCGCAATTTCTTCACTATTTTCAGTCTCAATTAAAAATCCTGTTTTGTTATGTTCAATCAATTCAGGTATTCCACCCCTTTTTGCAGCAACAACTGGGGTAGCGCAGGCAAATGCTTCAATAATAATCATACCAAAAGCTTCAAACCAAACAGACGGCACAATAAGCGCTATTGCATTTTTGTATTCTTCAATTAATTCTTCTCTGGATAAAAATCCCAGAAATTTTATGTTCGATAAACCGTTTTCTTTTGCATATTGTTTCAATTCTTTTTCACAACTTCCTATTCCGGCAATATGTAATTCAATTTCTTTTGGAAGATTTTTCATAGCTCTTAATAAATAATCTGTTCCTTTAACTTTTTCTAATCTTCCTGAAAATAAAAAATAATTTTTTTTACTAAAATCAGGTTCTATATTTAAAAATCTATCCTCTAAAAAATTTTCTATAACAGTTATTTTGTCTTTATCAATATTTTTTGAAATAATTTCTTTAAGAGCATTACTGGGAGTGATATATTTTACAATTTTTTTATTATATCCTGATAATTTTTCTAAAAAATTTTTTAATGCGAAACCAAAACTAAGAAATATATTGTCATAGCAATTATTTATTATACAAGGCAGAGTATTAAATTTTCTGCAACAAATCTTTTGACAATATTTTTTCCCTGTATGCAAATGTTCAGTAGGACAAATGATTTCTGTTGTATGACATGTTTTTATAATAGGAATATTTCTGTCAATACATGGTTTTAAAACAGAATAAGATAAAACACCAAGTATATTAAAATGAACAATATCAGGTTTTATTTCGTCCAATAATTTTGATATATTTTTTTGAGCTTGAAAATTCCAATAATATGAGAAGTATAATTTCAGAATTTTAAAAACATTCAAAACAGAAATTTTTAATTCAAAAGGATTTATATATTTTGCAAAATATTTTTGATATTCATAATCATCTTCAAAATAAGGTTTTTTATCGGAAGAAAATAAAGAAACCTCTTCTCCTTTTTCTTTTAAAAGTTTAAAAGTATTACAAACAATAAATTCCGCTCCCCCGACAGGAGAAAAAAAAGAATGTATTAATAATACTTTTAGTTTTTTTTTCATATAATCCTCTTGTTTTAAAATAAAATTTAATAGCTCGAATAGATTTTATTTATTATTTCATTTTCTAATAATTTTGCATTGGCTTGAGCCGGCAAATTATCTAATATAATCGAGAAAACAACATTATTACCGTTTTTCGTTTGTATATACCCGATAACAGAACTTGTATTTGCAAGAGTACCCGTTTTTACCTTTAAAACTATGGGTGAAGGTTTTCCCAACCTACCGGAAAAACTTCCGTAATTATTATCTGTCATAGACTTATACAAAATTGGAAAATTTTTATTTCTTTTTATGGCAAGCAAAGCTGTTGTTATCCAATCACTTGTTAAATAATCATTTGAAGATAATCCGCTCGCATCAACAACAATAATATCTTTTGTAGATATTCCCAAAGCAGAATAAAAATTTTTAAACATCTTGATTGCATTATTAGTTGAACCGCTATTTGTATTTTTACCACCTGCTGTTTTAAAAAGTATCTCTGCCGCCATATTATCACTATTACTGTTTACTCTTTTCAATATATCTGAAATAGAATGAGTAACACAAACCAACTCTTGTGAATTTTGAGGAACTTTTTGAAACGCCTTTGGAATATTTAAATTCACATTATACTTTTTTGCATACAAATATAACATATTTAAATATAATTTCTGCGGATTTATTGCGGGAATTGATATTGCTGTTGATGAATTAATAGTTCCTGATAAAGTTATTGGCTGAAATTCTTTGAACAAATCTCTTGAAACGGTAAAGTTATTTTTTTCCCCAATTTTAAGATTATTTATGATTTTTTCATTGTAACAATTACAAGCAGGAGTTATTTGATTATTTTTTACAGTAAGTTTTAAGAGAAATAAATTCCTGTTAATCACATAAGGACTGATTTGAGGAACAAAACGACTTGCATTATCATCATGCTGCCAACCTATACCATAACTTTCCTTATCAATAACAGTATCATCAATACAAAATTTTTTTATACCTGACAAATCATATTGACTTAGTCCTAAAATAAGTTTATCCATATCCTTATCCGAAAACAAAGTATCTGCACCAACTTTTAGATACAGCTTATCATAATTTTTATAAAAACCTGTTTTAAAATTATAATTACTGCCGAGTGTGTTCAACGCTGCCATACTTGTAAAAACTTTAAGCGTTGATGCCGGATGAACAAGAATTTGAGAATTTTTTTGATAAAGAATTTTTCCTGTATTATCTTTCACGCTTATCGATACAAGTGAATTTTTTGTAAAAGGATATTTAGAAATAATATTTTCTATAGCAATAGCCTGAGAAGAAATAAACAGACAAATTATTAATGCGATAAATGGATAAATTTTTCTGTCCATTTGTTTTTATCCTCAGTAACTTTATAATTTTTTATATATTCAAGAGCTTCTTTTGGATTATTTGCTCTAAAAAATAATTCATTTATATCACCTTTTGCAAATTTTTCCTTATAAAAATAATCATAAAATTCAAAAAGTTTCCCAAAAAAATTATCAATATTAAGAAATACTAATGGTTTAAAATGATAACCAAGCTGCTTTGCAACTATCATTTCGGAAACCTCTTCCAATGTACCAAAACCACCAGGGAGAGTAATAAAAGCATCTGCATGATTTTCCATTGTTTGTTTTCTTTCTCTCATATCTTTTGTAATAATGAGTTCAATATCTTTCGGAAAATCTATTCTTGCTTCATGAATTTTTTTAGGCACAACTCCTAATACTTTGCCTCCGTTTTTCTTTACGTTTAATGCAACCTCACCCATTAACCCCAATACACTGCCGCCATAAACCAAGTTATAATTATATTCAGCTATCATTTCTCCAAGTTCTTTTGCTGCCGTAAAATATTTTTTATCAACAAAATCACTTGATGAACAATAAACACATATATTTTTTCCCATTATAACTCCTTTGTTATCTTGTTATTATCATCAACAAGAACGACAGTAGGTGTATGTTTATCTGCTTCTTGCTCATTATACATTCCATAAGCACAAATAATAATCTTATCCCCTTTTTGTACTTTTCTTGCGGCAGCACCGTTTAAACAAATAGAACCGGAATTTGCCGGAGCCGATATAACATAAGTAGAAAATCTTTCACCATTATTAATATCGAATATATCTACTTTTTGATTTACTCTTAATTTGGATTTTTTTATAAGAACTTCATCAATAGAAATTGAGCCGACATAATTTATATTTGCATCTGTTACTGTTGCTCTGTGAATTTTTGAAGCTAACATTTCAATTAACATAATATCCTCTTTTCAAAAGAATTATACTACAAAATAAAAATTTAATTATAATTAACAAATTTTTTCATTTACCGTTTTATTATATAAGTAATATATCTAAGGAGTATTTATGAATATTTCGGGATTTAGTAATTTATATACTGCTAATATGGTTTCTAATTTAAATTATCAGAAAAAATTTTTGGGCAATTTTGGAAGAAGTTACAACAACGGAGATATTTATGTGGATATCTGTGACTTAAGGCAACAAGCACATGAGAAGCGAATTGCCGAAGAAAATAGAATTATTGAAAAAGGAAAAAGTTCTAATGCCAACATAAAAGATAAAGAAGATGCCAGAGACATTTTAATGAAAAGAAAAGAAGAAGAATTAAGGGGATTAGATTATCCTGAAAATATTATTCAAGACAATTTACGTACCTTTCGCAATCAGATTAATGATTTATTAAATCTAAATTAATAAATATAAAAATTTTTATCTATATCTAAATATTTTTATCAACTTTTCCGCTTAATTGTCCGCAGGCCGCATTGATATCGCTTCCTCTTTCCAGTCTTACTGTTACTTTATGAGGAGAACGTTCTAAAATAAATTTAAATTTATTTATTGTATCAATTGATGGTTTTTCAAACTCAGAATTACAAGCATTGTTATAAGGAATAATATTGATATTACAGTGCAAACCGTCAATGAGGTCTAAAACTTCTTTAGCCTGCTTAGGCGAATCATTTAAACCTTTTATTATCGTATATTCTATTGTTGCACGTCTACCCGTAGTATTAACAAGCTCTTTAAGTTCTTTTATAACATCATTAATATTATATTTATTCTCTATGGGCATAATCTTTTTTCTTATTTCAGAATTAGGAGCATGCAAAGAAAGAGCAACTGTTGACTGAAAGTTTATTTCTTTAAGCTTTTTTATTCCGGGAATTATACCGCTCGTAGAAACAGTCATTCTTCTTGTCCCTATACCTATATCATTATTAATAATTTCAATAGCGCCTAATACGTTGTCTAAATTTAATAAAGGTTCTCCTTGTCCCATAAATACAACATTGGAAATTCTGAGTCCTGTATCTCGTTGAATAATCATTAACTGTTCCGTTATTTCATAAGCTTTAAGGTTACGTTTAAAACCGCTGTTACCTGTTGCACAAAATATACAACCAACAGGACATCCTATTTGTGAACTTACACATGCCGTCAAATTAGGACGATTATCAAACCTCATCAAAACACATTCTGCTACATTCCCATCCTCATATTCAAGGAGATATTTTATTGTATTATCTTCACTAATTTGCTTTTGCTTAATTTTTATATTTGTTAATACTGCTTTTTCTTTTAATTTTTCTCTGAAAGTTTTTGATATATCACTCATTTCATCAAAATCTTTGGCAATTTTTGAATATATCCAAGAATGCAGCTGTTTTGCACGAAATTTCGCCTCCCCCATAGAAAGCACAAATTCTTCTAACTCAGCCAATGTCTTTGAACTTAAACTAACTTTATCCATAAAATTATTTTAGAAAAAATTACTAAAAATTACAAGGATAAAACCAAGATACAATTTAAAATCTAAAAAATTCAAATTATACAGCTGGGTAATATACAAAAAAAGAAAATAATGTTTTTATATTACTAGGCTGAATTAATAAGGAGAAAAACTAATGGTTAGAATTAATGTTGTTTTGGTAGAAGATTTTAAATTAACAAGAATAGGATTAAAGTCCACTTTAGAACAATTTGGAAAAATAAAAATAGTCGGAGAGGCTTCAAAAGGAGAAAATGCATTATCTTTAATTGAAAAATATAATCCTGATGTTGTCATAACAGATATAGGTTTACCGCAAAAAAACGGAATAGAAGTAACAAATGAAATTCATCAAAAATTTCCAAATATAAAAATAATTATGCTTACTTCGCACACAAATGATAATGAAATATTACAAGCCTTAGGAAACGGTGCAAGTGCTTATTGCCTAAAGAGTATTACTCCCGATCATTTGGCTAATGTAATTGAAATGGTATATAACGGCGCAGTATGGATAGATCCATCCATATCAAATTTTGTACTTCAAAATTTTCCTAAACCGGATTGCATCGGCGAAATTACAATAAGACCAATAGAAGACTATAAAAGCAAACTTACAGAACGGGAATATGAAGTATTAAAACTTCTTGTTGACGGCAAAAGTAATACAGAAATAGCTAAAGAACTCATAGTAAGTGTACATACGGCAAAAGCCCACGTATGCAGTATTTTACAAAAACTTACCGTAACAGACAGAGTTCAAGCCGCTGTAAAAGCAATAAAAGAAAATATAATCTAACAATATAAAAATAAGAGAATGCGGAAAAATCGAAAAACGACAATTTTTCCGCATTCTCATAAGTAATTTTTTATTTGGGAAGTATTCCATTAAACAAAACTACTGATATTAAATTATTTATTTTTGCATTAAGATATTATGTGGAATAAAGGAGTTTTAATGGAAGATATTAAAAAAATATTTTATTTAGGACCAAATGGTTCATATACAGAGGTTGCAACAGAAAAGTTTATTGATTTTTTCAAATATAACAATATTGAAAAGATAAATATGAAAAACATTAAATCTGTTTTAGATAGTTTTGCAAATGACAAAAATTCAATAGCTGTTGTTCCTATTGAAAACTTGATAGAAGGATTTGTCAGAGAAAGTTTGGACGGAATAAAGAATTTTGAAAATCCGGATTTAACTATTTTTGCCGAAACTCAAATACCTATAAGACATTGTTTAGTTGCTAATACCGATAAAATATCTGATATAAAAACAATTGTATCTCATCCGCAAGCAATCGCCCAATGTCAAAATACAATAGCTGCTCTTATAAAAAATGAAATAGAATATCTTCCTTATTCCTCAACAAGCGGTGCTGCCTTATTTATTAAAGATAAGGGTAACAGCTTTGCTTCAATAACAAATAAAAAAACCGCCCAATTATATAATTTAAATATTTTAAAAGAAGATATTAATGATGAAAAAGGTAATGTCACAAGATTTTTGTTATTGAAAAGAGGAAAAACCCAAGTTTCAAATAACGATAAAACAAGTATTGTATTTTCTACAAAAAATGAACCCGGTGCATTATTTAATGTTTTAAACGTATTTGAAAAATATAAGATAAATTTAACTCATATATCTTCTCGTCCTAATAAGAAACATCTTGGAGAATATATTTTCTTTGTTGATTTTACAGGACATATAACGCAGGAAAATAGCATAAAAACATTGGCTGAAGTAAAAGAAAATTGTACTTGGTTAAAAGTTTTAGGCAGTTTTACTGAAATATAATATTACTTTTAAATAAAATCATGTTTTTGGATGATTACAAAAACTTATAAAAAAGCTATAGTTTCTTTGAGAGAGAGTTAAGGGAAGAAACAAATGAGAAAAGCTATCAAAGAAGTTTCTGAACAGAAACCTTTACGTATAGTCAGAGAAACAACGGCTTATAATGATATAAAATTAAAGGATTGGCGAAATTATCAACACATAGAAACAGGAACTCTTTGGAATTTTGCTTCCCGTGATAATACTAACGGACATAGTTATGACTATCACGGAAATTATATTCCTCAAATAGCAACTCAACTTTTTGAAAGATATACAAAAGCAGGTGATGTTGTTTTGGATATGTTCTTAGGCTCCGGAACGAGTGCAATAGAAGCTCTCAATATGGATAGAAGATGTATCGGAGTAGAAATCCAAAAGGAAGTTTGCGATTATGTTGCAAATAAATTTGAAAGAGAAGATTTAGATAAATCAATAAAAATTATAAATGGTGACAGCACTACACCAGAAGTAAAAAAACACATCAAAGCAACCTTAAAAGGGTTAGAGGAAGAATATGCACAATTTTTAATTCTTCACCCCCCTTATGCCGATATTATAAAATTCAGTGATTTGGATGGTGACTTATCAAGATATGAAAAAACGGAGGATTTTTTAAAAGAATTTAAAAAGGTTGCGCAAAACGGATATGATTGTCTTGAAAAGAAAAGATTTGCCGCTCTTATTATAGGAGACAAGTATCATAAAGGAGAACTTATTCCTTTAGGCTTTTATTGTATGCAAAAAATGCAGGAAGTAGGTTTTTCTTTAAAATCTACAATAGTTAAAAATATAGAAGGAAATGAAAAAGCAAAAGGTAAAAATGCCAATCTTTGGAGATACAGAGCTTTAGCCGGCGGATTTTATATTTTTAAACATGAATATATATTCTTATTTGAAAAAATAAAATAAGAAGCTGATTACTAATAGGCAAGCCTATTGCTGCTACAATTTTTGTCTCATATAATTAACCAGCCAAAAATCAAAAAATCCTGAACCATAAAAGGCTATTTTAAAGACATAAAACATAGTTTTACTTACTTTTATATTAATAAAATCAAAAAACTGGCCAATAAAAAATCCTGTAAAAATTAATGCAGCACCCGTTAAACCAAGTATCCACATAGCTGTATACTTTGATTTATTAATCTTTTTTAAAGCTTCTTTTTCATTATCCTGTTCTGATGACATAAATTTCTCCGTTTATTTTCTTGATTTTAAAAGTTCAATTCTTCTTTTAATGGTATTTTTCAAAGTCCCATCCGCAGTAAGAGAAACAAATTTTTCATAATTTTTTACAGCTTCCGAGTAATTTTTTTCTTTTTCATAAATTACACCCATACCATAATAAGCCATATCAAAATCCTTGTTATAACTTAAAAGAGTTTTATAACAATCTTTTGCTTCCTGATACTTTTCAAGAGAATATAATGTGGCAGCTTTGTTATGTAAAGCAGTCGTATTTTCAGGTGAAATTTTTAGTGCTTCGTTATAATAAAAGAGCGCTTTCTCATTATCCAAATCATCTTTATATAAATTTCCGAGTTTAATATTAACATTTACATTTTGAGGATTTAAAACTAAAGCATCTTTATATTCTTTAATTGCTTTTGAAAAAAGCTCCTGTTTATAATATATATCACCTAAACCCTCTTTAGCCGCATCGTTTTTAGAATTAAGCTCAAATGCTTTTTGATATGCCCCCTTAGCTTCTTCATACTTATTCAAATGAAGAAGAGTATTTCCATAAGCAACAAAACTATCTGTATTCTTATTTTCTAAAGCAATAGCTTTTTCGTGAAATTCGAGACTCTTTTGAGTATCTGATTTTTTTTCATAACAGTATGCTAGTCCTGTACATGCCATTGCCAAATTAGAATTATACTCAATTGCTTTTTGGTATTTTTTTATGGCTTCATCAAATTTGGAATTATTAATATCATTATTACCCGCATTAACATAAACAGATGCAAGTTCTTTTCTTGTTTCTTCATCATTTTTGAGTTCTAATGCTTTTTCAAATAATTTTATACTCTCAGTATAGTTATTTAAATTAACATAAACTAAACCCATATTATAATATAGATTTGCATCATCTTTAACTGTTTTGGATATTTCATTATAAATATCCAATGCTTTTTTATTTTCATTATTCATTTGATAAGAACGAGCAAGCTCAAGCTTTGCATCCTTATTACTTGGTTCAAAATTTAAAACTTTTTGGAAATTTGCAATAGCTTCATCATATTTTTCTAATTTTTGAGAAGCTATACCCAAATTATAGTAAGCAGAAGGATTTGAAGGATATTTTTCAATATAAGATTTATATTCATTATATGCTTCATTAAATTTGTTTTCTTGAGAAAGAAGTATAGCATAATCAAATCTTATTTCATTTAAATCAGGATTTATGTTTAACGCTTTCTCAATATATTCTCTTGCTAAAACCTTATCGGAAGGAGTTGAATTCAAATAACAAATTCCCAAATTTGCATAAGCGTTTGCATCCTTAGAATTTTGTTTTATCGCTTCTTTAAATCCTTCTGTCGCATTTTGGTAATCTCCTGTTTTCATCAAAGCATAAGCATATTTATAATAATCACGAAATTCTTTAGGATTTTTTTTATAAATAAATTTATATTCATTTATTGCGTTTTGATAATCTTCTTTTTCCAAATACAAAGAAGCTAAAACTTTTTTCACTTCAAAATGATAAGGATAAAATACCGAAAAATCTTTATAATACTTTAAAGCTTCATCAGTTTGACCAAGCTGCATATAGATATTACCCAGATTTAACAAATTATATTTATAATTAGGAGCAAGTTTTTCTGCTTCCGAATAGTAATCAAGAGCTTTTGCATAATCTTTTCTTTTTTCATAAATATTTGCAATACTGATATTAATAAAAGCATCATCACTTCTAAGTTCTTTTGCTTTTAAATATTCAGTTAAAGCAGCTTCATCCATGCCTAAATCAACATAAAGACCAGCCAGTTTTGTTCTGAGCATTGCATCTTTTTCGTCAATGGCAATAGCCTTCTTGAGCTCTTCAACTGCCATTTTAGGTTGTTTTTTTAATATATAATAATTCGCACTTGCATAATATTGATATGCAGATGGCAAAACAGCATCAACTTTTTGAGTAAATAAAAACAAAAATATAATAAATAATATAATTTTTTTATTTTTTTTTATATTAAACATAAAATCTATTTAGGCTCGCAAACATTGTTTTGAGCATCCCAACTCAATCCCATTTGTGTACAATTTTTTTCATCTATAGAAATATTTTCGTTTTTTAAAGAAGAATCTTCTGATACTTGTTCAATTTCAATTTGAGCTTCTTCAGTATCGTTAATTTTTTTATTTATAAATTGAACCAAAACTACTGCTATAAGCGTAGCAACTATTAATATTATAGAAAATTCCAACAAACTTTGAGCTTTTCTTCTCATAAGAGATTCCTTCAATAACTTGATTTGTATTATAACAAAAAAAAATAAAAAAACATAGCATGTATAAACAATCCTTTTAACTCAAAATTGAACTATTTAACTTAAAATTTTCAATTTTAAACAATTTATATTTAGACAAAATATTATATCCAAATCAAAAAGAGGATGACTTTTGGGTCATCCTCTTTATTTTACAACTCAAGTTTTTTTAAACTACTAACCACCTATTAATGATAAAGCGATAGAAGGTAATGAGTTTGCTTGAGTTAAGACTGCAGATGATGCTTGTTGCAAGATTTGCTGTTTTGTCAAGTTAGACGTTTCCTTAGCAATATCTGCATCCCTGATTGTTGATAATGAAGCTGATAAGTTTTCACTTCTAACAGCTAAACTATCCAAAGTAGTTTCTAATCTGTTTTGATAAGCACCAAGTTTACTTCTCTTAATTGAAATATTATTAAGAGCTGTATCTACTTGTGCGATGAAATTAGAAGCTGCTAAACCAGATGCAAAATTTGTATCGATGTTAGCATCTGAGAATTGAGCATTAAGAGCAGTAGCAGTCATGTTTGCTAAAGCATCAGAAATTGTTAAACGGTTTGAAGCTCCTGAATTTGCACCAACTTGGAATGTAACATCAGTAGCTGTACCGTCTAATAAATGCATTCCGCTGAATGTTGAGTTTTGAGCAACTCTGGTAATTTCACCTAAACGAGCCTTAACTTCATCAGCAATCATGCTTCTTTCACTTGTTGAATAAATACCGTTAGCTGCTTGAACGCTCAGTTCTCTTACTCTTTGGAGAGTTTCTTGGATAACGCCTAGGTCACCATCTGCAGTTTGAATAAAATTAATACCATGTTGTGTGTTAGTAGAAGCAACATTTGTTCCTTTTACTTGTGCATTGAAACCTTCAGAAATTGCTAATCCTGCGGCATCATCAGCAGCATGGTTAATTTTGTAACCTGTTGATAAGTGTTCTAAGGTTTTTGACATTTGTGAGTTGGTCTTTGTAAGATTTTTTTGACCAATCAACGAAGTAACGTTAGTGTTTACAACAATCATTTCGATTCTCCTTAATCTATACTAATAACATTTGTGGATCCTTCCACACATAATAAGTTCGGCATTTTTGGAGAATTCTTTATACAAAAAAAGTATAATTTTCTTCATACTATAGTTTAATATTTTTCAAAATTTCTAAAGTATCTTAAGCATGCCCGAAAATTTTCCATGCTCATGCCCAATTTTACATGTCTTTTTATATACTTAATTTGCCAAAACTTCACACTATCTATTGCTTTATGAAGTCCGTTTGTGATTTAATTAAATAGAAGAAATTTTAATTGTAACGGTATTAACCGGAAGTGAGGTAAATTGTGAATGCCAGACGTGCTTCAAGAGAATTGGTTATTATTGTCTTATCTCAAATAAAACCAAATAAGAAAAATGTAAAATATAATATTGATGAAATTTTGTTAAATTCAGTCAGAACTCTTATTTCTGACTCAAAGGAAGATTTAGAAACAACAACTACACAATTAATAGATGTAAAAGAATATATCCAAAACCAAGAAATTGAAAGTGATATTAATAAAAACAGACCTATTGATGCCAAAAACATAGCTGTCCCTTTGCAAATGAGCAACGAATTTGCACAAAAAACCGACATTCTTTTAAATGTTGCGGAGCAATGTTTTAAAGCATTAGAGGCTGCTGAAATAGCAGTTTTAGAAGCAAATAATGATGTAAAAACTTATGCAAAAACAGTAATTCAAAATATTATTGACCATTGTGAAGATATTGATAATGATATTGAAGAATGTTCAATAGGCTGGGAAATTAACAGAATGGTTAGTATTGACCTATCTATTTTAAGAATGGCGGTGAGTGAATTATATTATTCTGAAAATGTTCCTGTCAAAGTTATTATTGATGAAGCAGTCGAATTAGCTAAAAAATATTCAACCGATGACAGTTCTTCATTTATAAACGGAGTTTTAGGAAAAATTGTTGAACTAAAAAAGAAAAAGTAGGCTATGTTTAATTTTTTCAAAAAGAAAGATGACGAAAACTCACAAATTAATTCATCAAATCAAAACGAAAATAATGGCGGATTAAAAGAAACCATAGAAAAAACAGGACAAACTCTTATCAGCAGTTTTGTAAATGTTTTTTCAAAAGCGGAAAAAATTGATGATGATACTCTTGATGAATTAGAAGAAACCCTTATAAAAGCTGACTTAGGAGTAAATGCTTCTGCTTTTGTTATTGATAATTTGAGAAAAAAGAAAAATGAAATTTCAAAAGACAATGTAAAAGAATTTTTAAAATCACAATTTATGGAAATACTCAACTCTGCTGCTTCTTCTGAAATTAAATTAAAACAGGGATTAAATATATTTCTTATTACAGGAGTAAACGGTGCAGGGAAAACCACCCTAATAGGAAAACTTGCTAATTTATACAAATTGAGAGGCAAAAAAGTTCTTATCGGCGCCGGTGATACATTCAGAGCGGCAGCAGAAGAGCAACTGGATATTTGGTCAAAAAGAGCAGGTGTTGATATCGTTAGAAATGACGGTGCTGACGGAGCCAGTGTAGTTTTTGATGCAATAAAAAAAGCTAAAAACGAAAACTATGATATTCTTCTTATTGATACAGCCGGAAGATTACAGAATAAATTCAACCTTATGGAAGAACTAAGAAAAATTAAAAAAGTTATTGATAAAGAAGCTCCGAATGATTTAATGGAAAGCATGCTTGTACTTGATGCAACAACAGGGCAAAATGCACTTATACAAGCAAAAGTTTTTTCGGAGTGTGTTGATTTAACGAGTGTTGCTTTAACAAAACTCGATGGTACATCAAAAGGAGCCATTGTCATTTCGGTTGCAAAAGAATTTAAACTTCCGGTCAAATTAGTCGGAATTGGTGAAAAACTTGAAGATATAAGAGAGTTCTCACCAAAAGAATTTACGGAAAATTTATTTTAGGAGAAACAAAAAATGTTTGATTCATTATCTTCAAGATTACAGGAAATAATTACTAATACATCTTCACAAAAAACACTTACAGATGAAAATATGCAGGAAGCGTTTAGAGAAATTAGGCGTGCCCTTTTAGAAGCTGACGTCAGTTTAAAAGTTGTAAAATCTTTTATAGCAAATGTCAGAGAAAAGGCAGAAGGAGCCGAGGTTTTGAAAGCCGTTTCTCCTACTCAGCAGCTCATTAAAATAGTTAATGATGAACTTGTAGAATTATTAGGAAAAGAAAATAAACCATTGGTTTTAAAAGGTTCTCCTTCAATAATTATGATGCTTGGTCTGCAAGGTTCAGGTAAAACTACTACTGCTGCAAAATTAGCAATAAAATTGAGAAAAGAAGGAAGAAAACCTTTATTAGTAGCTTGTGACGTTTATCGTCCTGCTGCAATAAATCAACTACAAACATTAGGGAAACAGATAGACATTGAAGTTTTCACAATTGAAAACGAACAAAATATTCCTACAATTGTTGAAAAATCTATCTCTTATGCAAAAGAAAATAATTATACTGTAATTATTCTTGATACAGCAGGAAGATTACAAATTGATACACAGATGATGGCTGAACTTTTGCTTGTTGACAGAAGTTTTACTATTGACGAAAAATTGCTTGTTATTGATTCCATGATAGGACAAGAAGCCGTTAACGTTGCTCAAATGTTTGATGAACAACTCGGTATAACAGGCATGATTTTAACAAAACTCGACGGCGACTCAAGAGGTGGTGCCGCACTGAGTGTTGTTTATTCTACTCAAAAACCGATTAAATTTACCGGCGTGGGAGAAAAACTTGACACTCTTGATGTATTTTATCCGGAAAGAATGGCTCAGCGTATTTTGGGAATGGGCGATATTGTTTCTTTTGTTGAAAAAGCTCAAGAAAATTTTGATGTAAGTCAAGCTAAAGAACTCGAAAAGAAAATGATGAAAAACGAGTTCACTTTGGAAGATTTTTTAAAACTGCAAAAACAATTAAAAATGCTTGGTTCTATGGGACAAATTTTAAATATGCTGCCTATTCCGGGGATAGATAAAAATACTAAAGACATGCTTGCAAATGTCGGTGAAAAACAGATGAAGCGCATTGAATCTTGTATTAAAAGTATGACTCCAAAAGAGAGAAGAAAACCTGAAATAATTTCTTCTTCAAGACAAGAAAGAATTTCTAAAGGATGCGGTATACCTAAAGAAGAAATAGATGTTTTCTTGAAGCAATTTGAACAGATGAAAAAAATGATGAAAAATTTCAGCAAAATGTCGCATAGCATGAGAAAAAATCCTATTGCCGCAAAAAAAATGATGCAAAATATGTATAAAAACGGATTTAGAAGATAATAATGTATTGAACTAGGACAGTATATTGCAATTTATCGAAAATAGTGTATAATGAAAACAGAACGGGTTACGGAAGTTGCTGCTTCCTCCCTCGTTTCATTTTTGAGACCGAAGCGCCTATCTCTTATGAGGGGCGCTTCTTATTATGAATAACATCAAAAAAATTAAAATTAAAGTTAAATTGATTTCTTGCATAATTTTGTCCTCCTTTTTTCAGACTATCGACCTGAAACCGATGTGTTTTTGTAGCAATAGTCCTACCTAAAAGGTTTTTACGAGGTATGTCCGTTCTTTTGTTTTCAATGTTCTTTATAAAAGTATATAATATTTGATAGAGATTATCTATATTTTATTATTTATTAACACAAAAAGCAAAATATTATTGTAACGTCAAAATTAGATGTTTCCAATAAATTTTACAAACATAAAACAAAAAATAGGACAGTTTTTGAAACTGTCCTATTTTATATCTATTTTACATGTTAAGTTTTAATCAGCATTAGAGAAGTATGAAGATACATGCCATGGTGTTGGTACGCTACTACCTGCCCCATACATATAATCATATCCAACGTGTCCATATTTCTTCTGATAATCTGTAATAACCGGATAAACTCCTGCTGCTGTAATAATAACAGGGAATTGGTCTTTAGCAGTAATAACCGCATTAACAGCAGTTGTACTGCTTGCAGTTACACCACTTGAAAACATTTTTTTATTACCTTTAGACAATCCATTTACATCTATCATAGCTACACAAGTAGCCCCTTCTCCTTTCCAAGTAGCTTCATTATTAGGAGCAGTACTTCCGCAAACAGCATCAAAGCTGGTAGATTTATCATCTGCATGTGTACCTCTTAATACAAACATATAAGCTATACCATCGGGAGTAGTGAGAGTAGAATATGCGCCATTTCCATCTGCTGCTGCTGTTGCTGTAGTACAAGTACCTGCCATTGAATTAGCAAAACAATCACATAAACCCTTTGCATCTGAAATATTACATTCTTCACCTTTAGCAATATTCAACTGAGCAGCTTGAGATAGTACAGAAACCCCTTTCTTAAATCCGACTTTATACTGTTGATCATCAGTAGAATTAAGGAGGGTCGGGATAGTCATAGCAGCGACAACACCGATAACCATAAGAGTGGTAAGCACTTCAGCTAGAGTGAAAGCATTTTTAAAACCAGTTTTAATCATAAATATCCTTTCCTTTAATAAATATAGTCCACAAAATCTAATTCACATTTCTATATTTACTAAATATATACAACCAAACAATTTTTGTCAATATTCTTCATTAATTTTAACATAGGTATAAAAAAAATTAAAGTATTTTTTCAAAAAAAAGTGTTTTTTTTACAATTTTAGATAATTTGATGTAGATAAAAAGGTTGAGATTTTATAAAAAAATGAACTAAAAGCAAAGCGCACCATGACTTAAAAACTTATTATAAAATATTTACAAAATTTATGCCCCTACTGAAAGGAGAACGAAAAATGCTGAAAATCAAATATTTTTATAACGCAAAACTTAATTTGTCATGTTGAACTTGCGTATTTTCCGTAATGGATTTGTATCTTTGTGAAACTTATTATGGTAAAGCAAATTTTCGGTAGAGCGAAGCTCGTAAGTGCAAATGTCAAATGGAATGTAATAAAATCCATAGGATTTTATGAAATAGAATGAATGACTTTGCACGCCCAAAAATTCAAGAGCGATTGCGATAAAATAGAATTTAAGCAATCTGAACTCTACAAATCTAAAATAGACTAAAACTCAAAGCAACGATTACAAATCCAATTACAAACAGAGTACAAGAAGTAATTGCAAGCGAGAATGAAAATACAAAAGAATTTTAGCATTTTGCCAACTATATATTTCTTATCAAATATGTAACTAATTATTTAGCATGTGCAAATTTTCTTTTTTTCGTTTTTTATTTTACCTTTTCTTCACAATTAATATTGCTTTCGGAAATTTGCTCTTCTTTTTTTTCTGTTAAATCCAAATTTGCATTTTTATAACCATACATAAAATATATAATTACCCCTATTGCTATCCATAAAATAAATGCTTTAAATGTTTGGACAGGAATACCTCTATATATTATAAATAAACAGGTAAATATTCCCAAAATAGGAATAAGCGGCATAAGAGGAAGCTTAAAACCGCGTTTCAAATTAGGCTGAGTATATCTCAAAACCATTACTCCGATACAAACTACAATAAAAGCAGCAAATGTTCCTATATTGCACAAGTCAGCCGATGCTTCCAAATCAAGGAAGAATGTACCTAATATAGTAAATACACCTGTTACAACAGTAATAATATGAGGAGTTTGGAATTTTGGATGAACTGCCGACAAAATAGGAGGTAAAAATTTATCTCTTGCCATAGCAAACAATATTCTTGTAGTTCCAAGCTGCAATACTAATAATACGGAAAACAATCCTGCAATTGCACCGACAGAAATTAACATCGATAACCAATTTTGATTTATCGCTCTCAAGGCATAAGCAATCGGCGCACCGATAAAATCTTTATTCCCCACCACCTGTTCAAATGGCATTATTCCGGTAAGTACCGCTGCAACTGTCACATAAATAAGAGTACATATTAATAATGTACCTATAATACCGATAGGCATATTTCTTTGCGGATTTTTTGTTTCTTCAGCGGCAGTTGATACTGCATCGAAACCAATAAACGCAAAGAAAATTACAAATGCTGCTTCAAAAACCCCGTTCCAACCTCCGGGCATAAATGGTGTCCAGTTGTCAGGCTTTACATAAAACATGCCTGCAAATATAAATATTGCAATAATGGAAAGCTTCACCACAACCATGATAGCAGTAGATTTTGTACTTTCTTGAACACCCTTATATAAAAGTCCGGTAATCAACGCTATTACTATTATTGTAGGAATATTTATCAATATATGATAACCATTTGAAAAAGTATAAGTATAAATCCACAAATCTTTATTAACTATCCAATTTGGTAAATACTGCTCAAATCCTTTTAAAAGTTCAAACCAATAACTGGATATTGCAATAGCCACAGCAATATTACCTATTGCATATTCAAGCATCAAAATCCAACCTATTATCCAAGCACCTAGCTGCCCAAAAACAGCAAAGGTATATGTATAGGCACTTCCTGCAACAGGAATTATTGAAGCAAATTCAGCATAGCAAAAAGCAGCAAAAATACAAGCAAGTGCAGCAATTATTAATGAAATCATAAAACTTGGACCAGCCGCAGCCCTGCCTGCAATAGCAACTCCCGAAAGAGTGAATATTCCCGTCCCTACTACTGCTCCAACACCTAAAATAATTAAATCCATGGCACCTAATGTTTTTTTTAGCGAAGACTTTGTTGTTGCTTCAACAAGCTCTTCGGGCGTTTTTTTCCTTAATAATTTACTTAACAGACTAACCTTTTGTGCCATTTATCCACCTCATAGTTAAACTATTATTATATTATCCCTCGTAATAATAGCATCATAATTTTTATATCCTAAAATTTGTTCTATATTATCAGAATGTTTCCCTAAAAGTTTTCGGCAATCTTCACTTGAGTAATTTATCATTCCTCTTGCAACTTCTCTGCCATCTTCCAAAAATATTCCAACAACATCATTTTTTTCAAAATCATTCTTTATATCAACAACCCCAATAGGGAGTAAGCTTGCATTTTTATCAATAAGTGCCTTAAAAGCTCCTTCATTAATAACAACTGCTCCGACAAGATTTGTGGCATAAGCTATCCACCTTCTTTTTTCATTCAAATTTTCGTTAGGAAGAAAAATTGTTCCGATACTTTCTTTACTAAATATTTTTTTAATAATGCCATTAGTAGAACCATTTGCAATAATTGCTATTCCACCTGAATGAGTAGCAACTTTTGCTGCTTCAATTTTCGTTTTCATTCCTCCTCTGCCGCCTTTTGATGCATCAAAGCCAAGAGCCTCAATCTCAGGTGTAATTTCAGGCACAATAGGTATAAGTTTTGCATTTTTATTTATTCTTGGGTCATCGTCATAAAGCCCGTCAATATCAGATAAAATAACGAGGATATCCGCATCTAATCCGCTCATTACCAATGAAGATAATTTGTCATTATCGCCGAAAATTTTCACACCATTTCCTTGCTTTGTTGCGCTAACTGTATCATTTTCATTAATTATAGGAATAACTCCAAATGATAAAAGTTCATTCAACGTAGTTTTTAAACTTAAATACCTGTTTCTGTATCTGAAATCTTCTTCTGTTAATAAAACTTGGGCAACTGTAACTCCGAATTTGTCAAAAGCGTCTTCATAAAAATGCATAAGTTTAGCTTGCCCAACGGCAGCACATGCTTGTTTTTCAGAAGCGTTGGCAGGTTTTTTGATGTTTAATTTTTTTGCACCAAAACCGACTGCTCCTGATGTAACCATTATTATTTCTTTGCCTTTATTTTTTAAATCTGCTATATCTTCTATACAACTGTATATTCTGGACAAAGCAATAGTTCCGTCAGATTTTGACAAAGTGTTTGTGCCAAATTTTATAACAATACGTTTTGCATTTCGTATAAGTTCTTTTTCTTTCATCTTCAGCCTTTAAATTGTATACATTTTACATATTTTTTTGAAATCTGAAACGTCAAGTCTTGTATAAGTTTCAACATATTCTTTTTGAACACTTAATGCTCGATAAGAATTCAAGCTTCGTATTTTATTCACATAATCTCTTGTCTGAATTTGAGATTTATACATTTCAATAAGTTCAATTTTTTTGTCTATAACATCTTCAATATCAATAAATACATTCGGCACAGCAAGAGCAGACCAAACTTCATACATAAAAATTTTCAAATTCTTTTTATAAGGTCTTTCCTTTAAAAGTTCATTCAGAAGAATGCTTACGGATTTGTGATCTCTGTGTTGATCTAATATATTGGGAATAAAAATACAATCATATTGAGATATATTTATCTTTTTAAATTTGTCATATCTCATAACGAGTCTTTTATCATCAACATCATCAAAAAATTGATAATAATTAACTCCTAATTTGTCCATAACGGAGAAAAATTCGTTTCTTCTTGTAGCAATTTTTTCTTCATAAGTTAACTCGTTACCGATTATTCCGCGGAAACCGTTTGTTAAACAATATACATCAAATACTTCAGGATATTTCAAAAGCAAACCGCCGCAACCTATTGTTTCATCATCGGAATGCGGAGCAAGAATAAGACATTTCATGTCTTTTTCAATTTTGAATTCTTTCGGCGGAAGATTTATTGAGAAATATATCCTGTAAACATGTGATATCAAATGTTTAAATATAAAGTTTTTTAATATATTGCATTTATAATATCTTTTCATGCTCAAAATAATACCACAAATTTTTATAAAGTTACACTATTAATTTGAGTAGAAAATGAATATATTGATTTTACTGACTTTTATTAAATCCTTGAACTCTTTTAAAATAAAAATATCCAATTAACTAATAATATTAGCGTACAGAAGAAGTAGTAAAATTATAGTTTTTACCTTTTATTACTATCCAATCACATTCTATTTCTATTGAAGCTTTTGAGCCGTCATTAAGTATAAATGAATATATTGTAGTATTATCCGTACAACTCATATTTGATAAACTCAAAATTTTAATCTGCTTCAAAAAATTATATATCTTACCAATTTGAACTTTATCTTCAACTTTTTTTTCGTTTACCCCACCTTCCGTAAATCGTATAATTCTTAAAGATTTTATATTATTAAGGGTAAGATTTTTATATTCAGGATAATCCATAAGATAGGAGGGATTAGGATTAGAAGTAATATCTGCCTTTGTATATAAATTTTTTGGCACTAAAATTACTGTTAAAATGATTATTAAAAAAATTGCAAAAAATATTTTTTTCATTTTAATTACCATTTTTCTATATAACCTGCGGTAGGAAGGTTATACATATCATCCGTTATAGGTTCATATTTACCATGCCAGTCATGATCCGTAAAACCAACAGTTGCTTTATAAATATCCCCGGTTTCCGTATCACGTACTCTTTCATATCCCATTGTTGCATCACTACGTTTTTGACTCAATATATCATAAGTTTTCTGTCTTTCGTTCCAACCGGAAGTTATTATATCAGAAGTTTGGTTACAGATAGCCTGTATAGCTTTTGCATTCTGGACAACTTGTCCCTGTTCACGATAGAACCCGCTCATGTATTGATCGCTAAATTTTATTGTACTTACGCAATAATTTAATACCGGCATCCAATCAACAAGCTCATTGGCAGGGGTAGTGAAAAATACAGTATTATAAACATTCAACAAAACAACAGGAGGCACAGGAAATTCTTTTATCGTTGCCGTAAATATTCCTTCTGCATTTTTCCCTTGTTCATTTTGATAAGTTGCTCTTACTATTGAACCGCCTGTTATATTCTTTCCCAGCGTTTGTACCGTAGTAAAATTCTTAATCACCGGTACTTTAAAAGGCAAAACATCTTGACTCAAATTATATGCCTGTGTAAATACTTTATAAAAAGCATCTGTTGTTTGCGGATTAATAGCAGGCAATTTTGCCATTGGAGCACTAGGATAAGTTCTCATATAAAAGTTTTTCATTTGTTGAGTTTTTAAATATCCTTCGGTTTTCATGTTAAAAAATATTTTAAAATCCGGATTAGCAGGGTCATAAGCCATAAATGTATAATGCGTATAATCAGATTTTCCTGTCCCCACAATCCATCCCTTTGGAATTTTCATTGAAACAAGTCCGTTATCAAATGTTTGATACACCATATCTTTAGCTTTATTTTTTGTTATATTAACCTTTGGTCCAAAAAATTTAGGTTTTGATGTTTTAACATTTTTTCCTTCTTTAAAATTTGTTTTTATTGTCGTTTTAGGTTCGTTTTTATCAAATAAATCCGATAAATCATCTAATATATCACTTTCAACAATAAAAAATCCAATAACAAGAAGTAAAATTATTCCTGATATTAAACCAATTATTAAACCTAAAATAAATTTTTTATTCATATATTATATACTCCCGTTTATTTTTTAATATTTTCTAAAAAAGTATACCATATTTTTATAATTCATACTATGAAAATATATTTATTTTTATGCTATTTTATATATATGATTTTAAATTAAGAGAGGATAACATGTATAAAAATATACTTTATGCTTTAGTATTATCATTATTTTTAACTTTTAGTGTTTTTGCAGATAATGCAAACATTTCTTTACAAGAAGTTACTTTGGACAAGAATGCTCCAATTCAACAAACTACTAATTATAAAGAAGTAATTCCGAATGAATTAGTTGCAAAACCGGAAAAATATCTTAATAAAAATATAAAATTCAAAGCTCATTTTGATAAATTTTCTTCTTTAGGACTGGATTATCCGGTAGTTAATCGTTCTTCAAAAGATTATATTTCTTTCTTAATTAAAAGAGATGAAATAAAGAATTATAATATTCCGTTATCAGAATTAAAACTTATTGTAAAAAGAAGTTATGCTGAAAAAGAACTATTAAAGCTTGAAAATAAAGATGAAATAGAAGTTTACGGAAAAGTATTTTCAAAAGCACTCGGTGATCCTTGGGTAGATGTGGAAAAAATTATTATACTTACACCTAAAAAATCGGATAATGCTGATAATAATAAAGAAACAACAAAACAAACAACTGAAAGTGAAGGAAAATAATAATGCTTACATTTCAAGAATTATATTTAAATTTAACAAAATTTTGGTCAGATTACGGATGTATTATTCAACAGCCCTATGATATAGAAAAAGGCGCAAGCACAATGAACCCTGCAACCTTTTTACGTTCACTCGGCCCTGAGCCTTGGCATACTGCTATGATTGAACCTTGCAGACGTCCGACTGATGCAAGATATGGTGAAAATCCAAACCGTCTCGGTCATTATTTTCAATATCAAGTTATTCTTAAACCTTCACCTGACGATGCTCAAGAACTTTATCTTTCTTCATTAAGTGCAATGGGAATTGATTTATCTAAACATGATGTCAGATTTGTTGAAGATAACTGGGAATCACCAACATTAGGAGCTAAAGGTGTAGGTTGGGAAGTTTGGCTTGATGGAATGGAAATTACTCAATTTACTTACTTTCAACAAGTTGGCGGACTCGAAATAAGACCGGTTGCGCTTGAACTTACTTACGGATTGGAAAGAATTGCAATGTATTTGCAAAATGTAAATAATGTTTTTGATATTCAATGGAATAAAAATTTAAAATATGGCGAAATTTATCACCAAAACGAAGTTGAACAATCAAAATACAATTTTGAATATTCAACTCCTGAATTTTTATTCAGTATTTATGATATGTATTCAAAAGAAGCACAAAACTGCATGGACAACAAACTTGTTTTGCCCGGATATGATTGTATTTTAAAGTGTTCTCATCTTTTTAACCTTTTAGATGCAAGAGGTGTAATCAGCAAAGATGAAAGAACAAACTATATAAATCGTATCAGAAAACTTGCAGCACAGGCAGCTGAACTTTATGTTGAACAACGTAAAGAAATGGGATTCCCCCTTTTAAAAAAAACAGAGGCAGTAAAATAAATGGGTTTTATCGATACTCATGCACATATTGATTTTCCTGAATATCAGGAGGATTTTTCGGCTTTTTTAAACGAACTTAAACAAAATAATATTGAAAATGTTATTATTCCCGGTGTAAATATTGAAGATACTCCGAGAATAATAAATCTTATTAATCAATATGATATGCTTTTTGGCGCAATCGGAGTACATCCTTCCGAAGCACAAAAATGGGATGAAAACAGTATGAATTATCTTTTATCATTAAAAGATAATAAAAAAATTGTTGCTATTGGTGAAATAGGACTAGATTATTATTGGGATAAAAGCTTTATCGATTTACAACAAGATATATTTATAAAACAAATTGAACTTGCAAAAAGTTTAAATTTGCCAATTATTATTCATGATAGAGAAGCACATGCAGACACTTTCAAAATATTAAAAGAAACAAATGCAAAAGAAACAGGAGTTCTTATGCATTGCTTTTCAGGTAGTGTCGAACTTATGAAGGAATGTTTGAAAGAAGGATATTATATAGCTCTAGGAGGAACAGTAACATTTAAAAATGCTGTTAAACCAAAAGAAGTCGCGAAGGAAATTCCGCTTGAATTTTTAATGTTAGAAACAGATTCTCCATATATGACGCCAGTACCATTTAGAGGACAAACAAATTCACCTAAATATTTGAATTTTGTTGCTCAAGAGATTGCTAATTTAAAAAATATTGATGTAGAAGAAGTTATTGAAAAAACAACAAATAACGCAAAACTTTTCTTTAAATTATAACAACTATTTTATCGGTCTCTTTAAAAATTGCTCTATAATAGCTTTTTGAGCAGGAGAAGCTGTTGATTCAATGAGATTTTGCGGAATTTGTACTAATTTTTTACCATTGAATGAATCATGTTGTTCACCCTTAACTTTTTTCCTCGTAAGCATAATATTAAACGCCGGAATACCCCAGCCAAGAAGAGATGTTGTTAATAATATGCTGGCAAGATAAGGAATAGCTTTTACTCTTTGAGCTTTCTGAACAAGAGCATTATTAGAACCGGAAAGCATTTGAGTAAGTTTATCACATGCTCCTTTTACTACTCCGTCATCTACGGTAAAGTTTTTCGTAGCAGTAGCAGCTTCTGTAAGAGAAGATAAAATATTTTTTGAATTATATTCTTTACCCTTCAAAATTGTTTTAACAGCATTCTTAGCTTCATCTCCAAGGGTATTAAAAGCAGCAGCTAAATCTCCACCCTTGTTTACAATATCTTTTGCCATAGTAAGAACTTTTTCCGGCATTTTATCAGCTTTTGAATACCAATTCTTTAAATCATTAAAGGACAAGTCATTTGGTTTAAAAAATTCTTTAATATTTTTTGGTTTTATAACTGTGGGGATTTTAGTCAGTTTATCAATTGCACTTCCAATAATATTTTTAAAAATAGGTACACCAAAGAAAACTACACCAAAAGTAGATGCATCTCTGGTCAAAACTTCACGAGCTTCGTGTTTATCTCTCGCTTTTAAAAATCTTGAACCAAGTATAAACAAAATAGAAATTGTTATTAATTGTAATTTTCCAAAAGCACCTGAATTCGTCATTTCAAGAAAATCACCAACTTTGTTAGGAATTTGCTTCCCAATACCGGATACAATTTGTTTAAAACCTGTTTGTTGTTTTGAAAGAGTAGTTGTTGCAAATTGAGAAATCGGGGCTAACATTATTTTTTACCCCCTTCTGAAATACCTTCAAGCGCAGGATTAGTTTTCGTAATCTGATATATCTTAGGAATAATACTCAAGAAGGAAGAAAGTAATATTGCACCTACAACACACATAAATTTTCTGCCGTTTTTACGAAGAGTATTAAATCCTTCAATAGTAGAATTTATAACTTCTGCACTTATCTGCTTGCCTTTTTCTGCCATATCTGAAATTGTAATTTTGCAAGAAGGGATAATATCTGTCATGAACTTTCTTGCATCATCAAACATATTCCCAGCAACAGTAGAAGCTGTTTTGTCAGGTAAAATAACATCAATACTTTCTGTATTAACTTTTTTGAAATATGTTGAATTTATATCCGCAATTAAATCACAGAATTTCCCTTTTGTTTTTAGCGATTTATTGCCCAACCCTTCCGTAAGCGTTTTTACAAATTCTTGTTTATATTCTTCAAGTGATTTTAATCCGGCAAAAGAAGCCTCTTTAATTCGTTTTGCATTCTTTGTAAATAATTCATCAAAAAGCTCTCCCGCAAATCCTTTTTGCAAAGCTTCAACAGAATCTTGCACCATATTAGAACCTGTTTTTTTGAATATAGAAGTAAACTTCTTCATCGTACTACCGTTAATTTGAACACCCTTACCGAGAACTTTTCCTGCGAGTGCAACAGTAGCAAGAGGTATCAAAAACATACTGGGACCTGTGATAGATTCTCTTAAAAATTCCTCTGTTCCGGCTTTATAATTTAAATGCCCTAATTCTTTTTTGTTACGATTAAACCCTTGATATACTCTGGGTAAAACCATGCCCATCAAATCCAATAATACAAATTCGAGGAAAAAGCCGCCGGTTTCTATTTTTTTCATTAATGCTTTATTAGCATCTCCAATAAGTCTGACTGCCCCGTTAAAATTCTGTTTTTGGGGGAGTCTGTTCTTATAACTTGTAACATTTTGTTGAGATATATTTGCTACCTTCATAATCATTTCCATGAATCATTCACATGATTATTAATGCCTCTGACAAAAAAAAATTGTTAAAATTTTCTAAAAATATTAATTTTCTTTACAAAATATTTTAACTTTTGTAAAGAAAATGGTAAATAATATAATTATTTTGCAATTTTAAATAAAAAAATGTTTTTAATAACATGTTACGGCAAGTTTAACAATTATGCATGTATTTGTTGCACTTTAAAAATTGTTAAAATATGTTAAAATGTTAGTATAAGCAAACTTATGGTTAGATATGATTCTGAAATTCCAAGTAGATGAAAATACGGTTCAAGCGGCATGGCTAAAAACTCTATACGATTTAGTCGAAGAGTTGAATTGCCGTTGCAATACTTATCTTGAAGAAGGTAAGGTATCGCCTTACCGCAGCTTTACACGTAAAAGAATTATTGAAGTGTATGGTTCAGATACTATGGTAAATTGGCTAAAACTCAGAATTGAACGTTATTCTTTTCAATTAAAAGCACTCAATTCAAGACCTGAAATGATGTTTTTTGAAGAAGATAATAAAGAATAATTTTTATAAAGATATTTCCAAAACAAAAATCATATAAAAACAACGGATATACTCTTAAAGATTTTATATCCTCAATTTATAGTAAAGAAATTTAGTTTTTTAGTGTATAATATTCTTTATAGGGAATGTTATGCCAAAAATTGTCGTTCATATAAATTCTGAAGAAAACAAGTCTGCTGTTATAAATACATTATCTGAAGCGGGATATTACACTGTCCCAACCGATTCTGTTGAAGAAATGTTAGAAATAATAAACTCCTCCGGAGCTGATATTATGATTTTTGAAGCATTAGCTGATGTTAAAGAAACCAGCCTTATTTTGAGAAAAATAAGATTACAAGATCAATCCGGAGATATTCAAATAATTTTATTAACTCCGCCAATGGAAGATGTTGAAAATATTGCGTCAAATGCTGATGGCTACATTTCTTCCCCTATAAATCAAGCCCTGCTGATTTCAACAGTAAATTCTCATTTAAGATTAAAGGAGCATTTGGATATTTTCTCTGCAAACAACAGTGAATTAGCTAAAAGATTTTATCAATTAAAAGTTCTTTATGATACAAATTCAAATTTAGCAGGTACTTTAGACAAAAAGAAACTTATTAATATAATGAATAAAGGTTTAAGACAAAGTATAAGTTATTCTTTATGTTCTACCCTCGTTATAAATAACGAAGAAGACGTATCTTTAATAATAAATTCCATTTTTCCTATTACAAAAAGGTTAGAACAGGCATTAAAATTAAGAGCAATAATTTCTTACAAATCACTTTTCCCGCAAGACAAACTTCCTTTTGATATTAATATAGAAAAAATAAAAACTTCGGTTTATCACAAACAAACGGAAGAAACTTATGATTTAGAAGTTATGAATTTTTCTAACATATTTTCTCCTATAGCTACAAGTGATAAATTTTTTGGTACAGTAGAAATTATGCGTGACAGCAAACTCTCTACCGAAGATATGACATGCTTCCAAACTGTAGTCAGTCAAGTTGCTTTGCCTCTTGAGAGTGCTATTTTGTATGAGGAAATTCAAGAAAAAAACGTTAAATTAGAAAAATTAGAAAAACTAAAATCGGAGTTTGTATCTATTGTATCTCATGAACTAAGAACACCTTTAACTGCTATTAAGAATTCTCTTGATATCATGCTTTCCGGAAAATCCGGCGAATTAACGGATAAAATGAGCAATTTTCTAAATATGGGGAAAAGAAATGTTGTCAGATTATCCGGTATTATTAACGATTTATTGGATTTATCTAAGATAGAAGCAGGAAAAATGGAATATCGCTTTGAAAAGATGGATTTATCAGAACCAATAAGTTTAATATTTTCTACATTTGATACCTTAGCAACACAAAGAGAAATAACTCTTCAAGTAGAAAATAATCTTCAAGACAACTTTGTTTTTGGAGATACACAAAAAATCGAACAAATACTATCCAATTTAGTATCAAATGCAATAAAGTTTACCGGACAAAACGGAAATATAAAAATCAAACTTTCAAAAGTATCTTCTCAACAACTGGATAAGAAAAAATTTATCGCTTATGATGTAAATCAAGTTGATTTATCCGGTAACTATTATAAAATAGATGTTCAAGATACAGGTATAGGGATAAGTGAAGAAAATCAATTAAAAGTTTTTGATAAATTCAGACAAATTGAAAGCTCTTTAAGCAGAAAAGTCGGAGGTACAGGATTAGGACTACCTATCGCAAAAGAATTCGTTGATGCTCATAAAGGCTTTATCTGGGTAGAAAGTGAAGAAAATAAAGGCACAACTTTTTCCTTCATTATTCCTGAATATACACAAATTAACAGCTTTTTAATAGAGCTTGAAAATCTTTATCAAAAAGCTAATAATCAAGATTTTACTTTTGCTGTTATACATTTGAAAGATATTAAAAATAACAATTTGATTGATGAGTTTTTAGCAGCAGATAAAACCGCAGCTAAAAAAATGAAAATTTTTAATATAAAACAAGATATCTATATAATATTCAAAGGATTTATCAAAAATCAGCTTGATGTTTGTATAGAAAACTTCAACAATTTTATGAAAACTAAAAAAGATGCTAAAATAAAATTAAATATTGCATTTTTTGATGAAAATTTGTTATTTAACGAATTTTTAGAAAATATTTATAGGGGAGAAAAATAGATACAATGGCAAATAAAACCATACTTATTGCAGATGATGAAGCAGATATAGTTGAAACCTTAGCTTTTATGCTTGAAACTCAGGACTTTAATGTTATTACGGCAAATGACGGAGAAGATGCCCTTTTAAAAGCTAAAGAAGAACGTCCTGATTTAATTTTGCTCGACGTAATGATGCCAAAAATGAATGGTTACAAAGTATGCCGTTTATTAAAATTTGATAAACAGTATAATAACATTCCTATCCTAATGCTTACTGCCCGTTCTCAAGACGAAGACAGAGCCATAGGAGAAGAAACAGGAGCTGATGAATATATAACAAAACCTTTTGATATTGAAGAAGTTGTTGAAAAAGTTAAGGAGTATTTAAAAGTATAATGCAGCTTTTAACAAACAAAACTATAGAACGACTTAAATATGATTTGGTCAGAGAAAAGCTTATTGAACTTGATGATTTAATCAATATTGAAGATATTGCCATAAAAAATAATAGCAACCTCGCTACGGAACTGGCTAAACATAATCTTATATCAGAAGAAATTCTACTGAAATTTATTGAACAAAAATTACATATCCCGTTTGTTGATTTAAACAATTATGAGCCTGATTTAAATTGTTTAAAATATATAACACCAAAAAATGCAAAAAAATATAATATTCTGCCACTATTCAAAATTGAGGATGTTTTGACTGTTGCTATGTCTGATCCTCTTGATTTATTTGTTATAAATTCATTATTTAAATTCTCTGATATTAATATAGAACCTGTTATTTGTTCAGAAACCCTGTTAAAAAATAAAATAGAAGCTTTGTATTTTAATAATTTAAAAAAAGATACTGTTTTATGGCAAGATATGCTTTTTCAAAACAACATTTCCGATGATTTCTTAAAAGAAATAATTTTAAATATAATTAATGACGCTAAAAACTCCAAAATTAAAAATATATTACTTGAAAAAAAGAATTCCGACGAATTAAGTGTTTTATTTGATAATGAATTAAAAGGATATATTCCTTCAATTCTCATATCAAGATTTATTTTTGAACTAAAGATTTTTGCAAATTTAAATCCTGATTTATATACCATTCCTCAATTTGCAAGATTAAATATTGATAAAAATTTCATTACGGTTTCATTTTTCCCTCTTTCCTCTGGAGAAAGAATTTCTATAAGAATATACGGAGAAATACCAAATTTTGAACAATCAGAATTCTTTACACCGGTTTTAAAGAAAAAATTAGAAACCTCATGCTTTATTGCTATAAAAAATTCTGATGAAATTTGTTATTCTCTACTTATTTATTTGAGCAAAAAATATAATGTTTTATCAATTGAGAATAAAATAAAATATGAACTCCCTAATATAAACCAGCTTGAAATAAATAAAAATGTCGGATTATATTTGGATGAAATCATTAATAATATTGATTTTCAAGGATTTAATACTCTCTTTATTGAAAAAGCATGCACTAAAGAACAATTAGAAAAACTAAAACTTATATCAAAAGACATCCTTGTAATTGTAAAAATTAATGACAAACAAAATACTGATATTTTTGATTATATAATTTAATGCTAAATAGTTATAAAATCTGCATAAACAAAAATTTTCCGCATCTTCTTTATCAAATAAAGCAATTTTTTTGATAAAAAAAACTTTATATATATACGGGATAAATCTTTAAAAAGGGGAATTAATATCACGGGTAAAAATAAATGCTTTATTAAATATGCTTACTGAAACAATAAACGTAAGAATTTTAATATGCTATTTAATTTCTAAAAACGAAAAACTTTTATAAATCCCCCCATTTCGTACAACCAAGAGACTGCCAAAAGGCAGCCTCTTCTGTTTTGTATAAATTATTCTTGAATATATTATCTACTTATACAAAGGCATTAATTTTTCTTCCTGTTGAGGAATTTTGCCTTCTTCAATAGGTAAATATATTCTGTAATCAATTACACTAAAGCAATTATCAATAGATTCAATTTCTTTCAACTTGTTGTCATCAATATTACCGGATTCTATCATATCAGCAATAGTTTCAAATCTTTTAACATGTTCATTAAATCTGTCTCTTGCATAATCTCTGGCTTGCCATGTAGTAATTAAGAACGGCCAGTCACTGCTTTGTAATAACAGATTTTCTCTTGCTAATTGATTTAACGCTCTGAGGGTCAAGCTATCATCAGGTTGTTTTTCATACTTGCTGACAATATTGCAAATTCTCTTTTCACAAGCATGAATAATCGGCCATACCCATTCAACTTGTTGATTTTGCCATACCCAATAATGTCCGCCTTGTCCCCAAGAACTTTCCGGAATAGCGATAGCTCTTTTCGGAGGATATTTATCTAAGTATTCAGCAGCTGTTAAGCGTTCAACTTCAGGTGTATATGTAGCAAATTTTCTGATAACCTGCTTAATAAATTCTACACCCTCAAACCACCAGTGGCCAAACAATTCAGTATCAAATGCAACCATTACCAAACCGTTTTCACCGCTGGCATTTTTATAATCATTTAACATGTGATAAATCAATGTTGTATAATGATCAGAATTTTCATTAACCTTTGACATAGCAAGCACCGGGTCATAAAGCATCTTATCACCTAAATCAGTAGTTGGGCTGGTAATTCTCCAGTAGTGCATGCCTGATTTGTCATCTTTTTTGTGGAATTCTCTAAAACAGCCATCACCTGGATATCCGTCAGCAGCAGACCAAACTTGATAACCTGCTCTGTCGTTTCTTCCCATAACGGCAACTTGTGCATCAGGAAGCCAATAAGCTTCATAAGTAGAACAGCCTGTAGCAGCACGAGGAGGAAGAGGAATATACTCAATATTTCCATAAACCCCAATTACACGTCTGTTACCAACAGAAACACCACCTTCAATAACATGAGATTCCGTAAAGAAGTATTCTATATCATTATTTTGAAGAGTAACTTCAATAGCACTTCTCCATTTTTCTTCACCATTTTTATCAGTATATTTATATGCCGGACGATATGCACATTCAGGAAGCCAACAACCTCTCGGTTTCTTACCGAATAATCTTGTTGTTGTATCAGAGCCGACTTTAAATTGAGCATTCAAATTTGAATCAGTAGCTAATAATGGTGAAAAACCATGAGTAGCACCGGATGTAGTAATTTCTATACAACCCAACTTTTGATATTTTGCAAAATTACCAATCAAATCTTTATCATATTTATTGATAAAACAATCTTTAATATGATTAAACCAATCATAATAATACTTTGCTAAATATTTTAAATGTTGTGAGTGCGCAACATTAGGATTAGGATATCTTTCCAAATCTTTAGAAACTTGTTCAATTCTGCTGTCCAAATACTTGATAAAACCTTCTTTTAAGTGTTCATCATTAAGCTGTTCAGCCAAAATAGGTGTAATACCCACTGTTAATTTAGCTTTTATACCTTCTTCATACAATTCGCTAATAGCATTCAATAGCGGAACGTATGTTTCTGCCATACATTCATATAAATTTTCTTCACCAAACGGCCACATGCCTGCCTTTCTGTAAAACGGAAGGTGGCTATGGAGCATAAATACAAATGAACCGATTGTCATAATAGGAGAACCTCCGATATAAATTAATTACCTCATTGGAAAAATTCCATAGTCTTAATGTAACATAAACATAAAAAAATAACTTCTTCTATTAGGATAATAAAAAAAAATATAATATTAAATTTTAAATATTTAGATTAAATCAATATCTTTAGGCTTAACGCCAGCTTAACAAAACTTTACATTGTTAATTATAGACAGTTTGGTACTTTCAGGTAAATTGTTAAGAAAAAAATTTTGCCCCTTGACAAGAATTATGACTTTTAAAATAATTGTCAATTTTAGTTAAAGTTGTAAATTTACCATCCAGCCACTTCGGTTCAATTAAATCAAAGCTGTAGCCGTTTCCGGTAAGCCTTTGTACAACCATATTCCTCGGTAAAAGCTCAAGAAATTTACAAACCAATTCAACATATTTGTCTTCGTCCATAGGAAAGATTTTCTTTTCACTATACAGTTTTTCAAGTTTTGTATTTTTCAATATACACAATACATGCAATTTTATACCATCAACACCGAGATTTGCTATATCTTTTGCAGTATTGAGCATATCTTCTTCCGTTTCCTCCGGCAAACCTAAAATAACATGTGCACAAGTTTTTATTCCATGTCCTTTTGTTATTTCTATTGCATTAACAAAATCTTGAAATGTTGAAGAACGATTTATTAATTTCAAAGTTTTATTGGAAGAAGACTGTAATCCATATTCAATCCAAACTTCCTTATCTTGAGCAAAAGAAGAAATAAGATTGATTATATCTTTATCAACACAATCAGGACGGGTACCTATAGAAAGCCCAACTATTCTTTCATCACAAAAAGCTTCCGAATATGTTTTTTCAAGAATATCCAAAGGCGCATAAGTATTGGTATACGATTGAAAATAGGATATAAATTTTTTTGCTTTAAATCTTTCTTCAAGAAATTTTATTGCAATATCAACTTGATTTTTTATGGAAAAATTTGCATCATAACACCTTGAAAAAGAACCTGCTTCATCACAGAAAACACAACCGCCAAAAGACTTTGTCCCATCACGATTAGGACAACCAAAGCCGGCATTTAAAGTAATTTTATATACTTTCGTTTGAAATTTATTACGCAAATACTTGCTGTATTGATAATATCTTTTTTCAGTACCACTGAAATACATTATTCTTCTTGATTTGGCAAAGCAGGATATAAGTAATGTTCACCGCATTTTGGACAAACAACTTCTTGTTGTTTCCCTTCTTCTAATTGAGCAACTTCAAAAAGTTCTCTGCAACCTGATTGTACACATCTTATAGCCCATGTCGGTCTGATTATTCTAGCCATATTTCCCTCTTTTCTAAATAAGCCACATTAAATATAACATATACAAAATTATTCTTCCAGTTTTTTAAATTCTTCGGTTTTATCCTGAAAAAGTTTTTCTAAACATTCTTGAGAAACTTTTTTATCTATTTGATTATTTTCAATCTTATTCATTTGAGATAACAAGGTAACATTTTGAGGTGTTGTCCCTACAATAAGTTGAGTAGAGTTTATTTCTATCAAATAAATATTTTTACCACCGCCAAGAGACATTGAAGATAAAATTTTAAATGTATTTTCGTTTAAATTATTAAATTTACCTTCCAATAATTGCTGCGGATTAATTTTCTTAATTCTCATATAAACCCAAGCACAAATAAATATAAGAATTATCACAAATATCAAATTCGTAAATATTTCAAAAACAGACTTTTCCCGTCTGTCATCTTCTTGTGAAGTAGGTAATATTCCTTTAAAATCTTGAGTTTGAACATTCTTCTTGTCATATTCCGCTTTAAAATTACCATAATTATTATCAAATGTTTTTTCCTGTTCAAGCTTTAAGGGCTGCATAACAGGCTTTGCATCATCTATGGTAGCAAAAGCAGAACCGGAGAATAAAAAACCAAAAAAGATTATTAAAATAAGAAAATATTTTTTTATCATTCAGCCAATACCTTTTCTATTGATTGTTTAATTCTATTTGCTTGATAAGGTTTTACAACAAAATCCTTAGCTCCTGCATTTATTGATTCAATAACCGTAACTTGTTGCGCCATAGCAGTACATACACAAACTTTAGCTTCCGGATATTTTTTCAAAAGACTTTTCAACGAACTGATACCTTCGGAATCAGATAAAGCAATATCCATAATTACATAATCCGGATTTGCTGTGCCGTACATTTTGATTAAATCATTTGTATTAGAAGCCTCTGCCACAACTTCATGCCCAAGCTTAGTAAAAATATCCTTCAAAGATATTCTTTCAAATGCAACGCTATCTGCTATTAATACTTTTGCCATTTGTTACCTCCTTAATAATTTTATCATAAAAGAGGATATAGAACTATATCTATAAAAAAATAATCAAAATTTAAGTATATTAAGGTTTTTCTTCAAAAACTTTTTCAACTTTTGCTACATACATTGTATGATAATCTTTATCAGGATAACATTTTTCCGTTAATTGTTTATCCAAAAACCCTTCCGCACAAAAATCCTGAACATACAATTTTTTACAAATTATAACGAGTTTAGATTCTTTAAAATAAGGAACCCCTTTTTCCTTTTCTACAGTCAAACCCGATTTTTTTATTTTATTTTCTGTTTTGCCTGAAACAGAACCCAAGTAAGTAAGTTGCTTTTTATATTTTGATGGCAAAAACGACAAAGAAAAATATTCATTAAAATCAACAAATTCTTTAGTAAATCTTTGCGGTCTGATAACTACAAAAACAACATTTTCATGCCACATAACACCAAAACCACCCCACGCAGCAGTCATGGTATTAACTTCACCATCTTTTTCAGCACTAATTAACATCCAATCTTTTCCAATCAAAGAAAAGGCATTTTCGTGTATATCTTCAGGTTTAATTTCTTTAAACATATTATTACCCCTTAATTATTATTTTCACTTTCATTCCCTTTTGGATTTGGATTTGGATTTTGGTTTCCATTTCCATTAGAATTCAGCCTTTGTTCTATTTTGACTAATGAGTAATTACCGACCATTTGTTCAAGAACAATTATTTTCATTAAGAATGCTTGACGAGCCTTGTATTGATTATTAAATGCTTCTGTATAAAATGTA
>JAEEGL015011463.1_pt1 | contig 38711 bp, 35 predicted proteins | sample 9134231 | NCBI WGS metagenome assembly JAEEGL01 (sample SAMN16246548, study PRJNA631951) | gut metagenome | biome: gut microbiome; feature: rumen; material: fiber-attached | host: Bos | place: Iran: Karaj | collected 2018-10 | reverse complement strand
GGTCTGCAAGCTCCGGCGCATTGCCGTTCTGCATGAAGGTCAGCTGCCGGAGGGCTTTTTCGGTTTTCTGCACAAGCTCTTCCTCGCTCAGACCGGCAGCGGCAGCGGCTTCCGCAGAGGGAATACCGCCGATTGTCAGTGCCAGAGCGCGGCGGCTTCCGGCAGGCAGCTTCAGGATCGGCAGCAGGGCATTGAGTGCGGAATCCTGCGGCAGATTCGGCTGTATGATGCGTTCAGGCGTGCGTGTCCGGCAGATACGGACAAGCTGGCGGACGGCTTCCGGCTCCCATGCCTTCGGTGCGGCGCGCATTGCGGCAGCAATCGCCTCGGTGACGGTGCTTCTGCCGTCATGGAGCGACCCCAGACAAAGTACCGCAGTCGGGAACAGTTTTTTTGCACAGCGCAGCAGCGCTTCTTCCTGAGCCATATCCGTCACCTCCGTATCATCATCATAGTTAATAATATTATAACGGAAAAGCGCAGATATGTCAAGGGGAAAAGCGCACAGCGCAGCTTGATCTGCTGCGCTGTGTCTGCTGTGATATCAGGCTGCCTCTGCGGTTCTGCTGCTGACGATGCGGTAATAGATTTTCGCGGTTGCCGCATAGATCAGCGCATAGAGGATCGAAAAAACGATGAAGGTGATACCGAGGATGAGATATGTGAGCTTGAGATTGATCAGCTCCATTTCGGACAGTACGGTCTTAATGACCGGAATGCAGAAGACTGTGTGAATCGCAGCCGTGACGAGCGGCAGGAAGAAGACGGTCAGAATCTGCGAGCGGATTGACTGTCTGACCTCGCTGAGACTCATGCCGACATTCTGCATGATAACGTAGCGGCTGCGGTCGTCGTGCCCCTCCGAAATCTGCTTGTAGTAGATCATCAGAACCATCTGCACGGTGAACAGGACGCCGAGGAACAGCGCGATGAAAAAGAGTCCGCCGAAAACGCTGATATACTCTGTGCGGTATTCATTCCGGCAGTCAATGTTTGCATGATCGAACCGTTCCATGAGCGCTTCATCTTCCCAGCGTGTGAACATATCACCGAAGATTTCCGCAGTGCGTTCCTCCGGCATATCAAATGCATAGATATATTCAATGTTTTTGTTATCTGTCTTTGCAAGCGCTTTCAGTACATCCGAATCGGAAACGACGGCAAGCACATTCTTCTCAGAATTGTTGTAGCCGCGGATCGGCTCCGTGAGCTGCCGGATTGTAAATTTCTGCCCGCAGATTTCGGTCTGATGCCGGAGTGTGGGGAGTGCCGCATTGCCTGCGAGCAGAATCTCATTTTTCTCCAGCGGAATCGAAATGCCGGTCATATCGGCATAGAAATTATTGGCGGTGACAGAGAGAAAAAGCGGTGCGTCTTCATCAGAGTATCTGTCGGCAATGTAATCAATGAATTTGCCGTCTGTAAAGGAACAGGCTTTCGAGAATCTGAAATACGTGACAGCGTTTTCCGGCTCGATGTCTTTTTGCGCAAGCGCGGTATTGATCTTGCTGACGAAGTCAGATTCCTCATCGGGTTCGCAGATTTTTGTAACAGTCACTTCGCGTGCGAACATTGTTTTGAGCAGATCGTCCATGCCGATCATCATGCAGGTTGTCGAGGAGATCATGACGAGCACCATAGTCGAGAGAATGCAGATGCCCGCAAGCCCGACCGCATTCTGCTTCATGCGGTAGATCATGCCGGAAACCGCCGTAAAATGGCGTGTTTTATAGTAGAAGGATTTGTTCTTTTTCAGCAGCTTGAGCAATGCGATGCTGCCTGCCATAAAGAGAAAATAGGTGCCGACAATGACGCTGAGCACAGCCGGCAGCATCAGCTTGAGAATCAGCTCGGAGTTTCTTGCACAGATCGACATGGTATATCCGGTACCAAGCAGAATAACGCCGAGGATTGCCATGATGATTTTGGTTTTCGGTTCACGCTCGCCCGCATTTGCCTGCGAGAGCATGGAGATCGGCTTTGTAAAGCGGACGATGCGCACCGCATTGAGGAAAATCAGGAAGAAGACGATGCCGAAAAAAGCGGTGACCCAGAGCAGCGCAAAGCCGTTGAACGAAAACCCGAGCGGAATCTGTGCATCAGATATGCCGCCCATAATGCGCAGCACGAGCATATACATCAGCTTATCGAGCAGCATGCCTGCCGCCAGACCGAACAGCAAGGTAATCAGCAGCGTATAGACGGTTTCAAAGAAGAGTACCCTTGCGAGATGCCGTTTTTCCATGCCGAGCAGCTGATAGAGTCCGAATTCCTTGCGGCGGTGCTTCATCAGAAAGCTGTTCGTATAAAAGAGAAAGATTGCTGCAAAAAACATGGCGATACATGTGCCGATGCGCAGGATTACCGGAAGAATGACCGAACCCTTTTGCAGATTTTGCAGCCCGTCATTCAGCGAGAGTGAGCTGATGATATAGAGCATGGCGCAGGTGACGCTGCCCGAGATCAGATAGGGCAGATAGGTCCGGCGGTTCTTTTTGAGATTGTCCGCCGCCAGACGCGCATAGAAAAACTTACGCATCCTGCTCACCGCCTTGCAGACTGTCGCTCATCATCCGTGTCAGGGAATCCGAGATGCGCTGATAGAAGGCGTCATTGGATGCGTCACCGCGGTAAATCTGGTGGAAGATCACGCCGTCCTTGATAAAGAGCACTCTGCCTGCGCGGCTTGCAGCCTTGACGGAATGCGTCACCATGACAATCGTCTGACCGCCTGCATTGAGCTTTGAGAAGACATCGAGCAGACTGTCGGTCGATTTGGAATCGAGTGCACCGGTCGGCTCATCTGCGAGCAGGAGCTTCGGCTCGGTGATGATTGCGCGTGCGATTGCGGCGCGCTGCTGCTGACCGCCGGAAACCTCATAGGGATATTTATTGAGCAGCTCATGGATACCGAGCACCTTTGCCATAGGCTGGAGCCGCTTTTCCATGTCATCATACTGCATGCCTGCGAGCACGAGCGGCAGGAAGATATTGTCGCGCAGCGTGAAATTATCGAGCAGATTGAAATTCTGGAAGACGAAGCCGAGATTCTCTCTGCGGAACGCGGCAAGCGATTTGTCGCTGATTTTGGAGAGCTGATTGCCGTTGAGCAGCACATCGCCCTTTGTCGGCTTGTCGAGTGCCGCAAGAATATTCAGCAGCGTAGTCTTGCCGGAGCCGGATTCGCCCATGACGGCGACATATTCACCCTGTTCGACCGAGAAATGCACATCGGAGAGTGCCTGTACCTGATTGCCGCCGAATCTTGTCGTATAGATTTTTTCAACGCCCTGAACCTCTAAAATTGCCATGATTCAGACCTCCTTTACTGACACCAGTATAGCATATTTTGCAGCGATGCGACATTGAAACAGGTGACATTGATGTGACATTTCTGTAAGATTATTCAAAGGTGAATGTATCCGATTGCAGATGCAGCGTAAAGGCGGCACCCTTGCCGTATTCGGATGCGGCAGTCAGCCGGTGACCGAGTCTGGATGCGGCTTTTTTGCAGAGATAGAGCCCGAGTCCGGTCGCCTGCTTGTCGGCGCGTCCGAGCCTGCCGGTGTAACCCTTTTCAAAGATGCGCGGCAGGTCCTCCGGCGAGATACCCTTTCCGGTATCGGCAACACAGACCGTCTGACCGGAGACTGTGACCGTCACCGAGCCGGAATCGGTATATTTCACGGCATTGGAGAGCAGCTGTTCTAAGATGAATTGCAGCCATTTCTCATCGGTCAGCGCAGATTCCTCTGTCCCGTCATAGACGATGCGGAGCCGCTTGCGGATAAAGAGCGGCGCATATTTGCGGATTGCCGCCCGAATGACCGGATCAAGCTGCGTATCGCGGATGACCAGATCACGCGCGCTGCTGTCCAGCCGCGAATAGACCAGTGCCATTTCCGCGTACTGCTCAATGCGGAAGAGCTCAGCTTGCAGGGCGCGGTGCTCCTCCGTATCCTCCGCTTGCAGCATCATGCGCATGACCGAGACCGGCGTTTTGATCTGGTGCACCCACTGGGTATAGTAGTCGGTCATATCGGTGCGTTCCTGTGCCGTGCGGTTGACCGCATCAGTATGGATGCTGCGCAGATTTTGCAGCATCTGCTGATATTGTGTTTCAGCCGGATTGTCGGGTTCCGGCAGTGCATCCTGCAAGAGGGCAGGGGGCTGCATCAGCCGTTCCCGCGCCTGATACTGCTGCCGCCAGCGAAGAAAATGCACGCATCCGGCGGCAATGCCGATGACTGCGGTGAGCAGCAGTGCATAGAGCACCGGCTCCGTCGGGAGGCGGTATATCCAGAATACCGTGCAGAAAACTGCTGCGCAGAGGAGCTGCATCAGTACGGCGCGGCGGAAAGTCCGGAGATATTGCAGAAAGCATTTCATGGTTCAGTCTCCGATCAGGTAGCCGCTGCCGACCTTTGTCCGGATGAAATCGGAGAGACCGGCGGAAGCGAGTTTTTTGCGCAGGCGCGTCACATTGACGGTCAGCGTATTTTCTTCGACATAGCAATCGTCCTGCCAGAGTTTCATCATCAGCGTATCGCGGCTGACGATTCTACCGTGGTTTTCCATGAGCGTCTGCAAAATACGGCATTCATTTTTTGTCAGCTCAAGCCGTGTGCCGTTGAAATCGGCGGAGCTGTCATTCGGATGCAGCGTCAGACCGTGCAGCGAGAGCGGCTGTGCAGCCATTCCGCCGCAGCGCCGGAGAATCGCCTGAATTTTGGCAGCCAGCACATTGACATCGACGGGCTTTGCGATGAAATCGTCACCGCCCATTTGCATCGCCGTGACAATATTGAGATTATCCGCCGCCGAGGACAGAAAGACAATCGGAATATCGGAGCGCTTGCGCAGCTCGGCACACCAGTGATAGCCGTTGTCGAAGGGCAGCATCAGGTCCATCAGGACAAGCTGCGGCTGAAAGGCATCGAATTCCTCAGGAATCCGGCGAAAATCCCTGACGCAGCAGACCTCGAAATCGCGTTCTGTGAGCATCTGCGAGAGGGTATCTGCGAGTGCGCGGTCATCTTCGACTAAGAATATTTTGTACATATCGGCAGTCCTTTCTCAGATTCGGATGCGAATTTCTCCGGTCGCGCGCCATTGCTCGGCACCGTCCGGATAGCGCACCAGCAGCCGCAGATCATCATCGACAGCCAGTGCGGTTGCAGGCTGCTCGATGCCGTTTTCGCAGACGGTAATCTGTTTCCCGAGCATGCACAGCCTGCTGCGGTAGCCGGCGAGATAATGCTTCTGTGTCAGTCCGCGGTATTCTGCAAGCAGCGCGGAGATCAGTGCCGCAGCGCAGTCACGGAATGCGGTATCTGCATCGGCACCGGCAGGATACACCGCGCCTGCGATGTGTTGTAATTCCGGCGGAAAGCCCTGCGGCGGCGGCAGCAGATTGATCCCGATGCCGACAATGACGAAATCGAGTGATGCAGCATCCGAAAACTGCGATTCTGCGAGAATGCCGCAGATTTTCTTTCCGTGCAGGAGCAGATCGTTCACCCATTTGATCTGTACGCGCTGCTTGGTGCATTGTTCGACGGCATCCGCAGCTGCGACCGCAGCCATTGGCGTCAGCATGAGTGCCTCGGCGGGAGCAATCTGCGGCTTGAAGAGCATGCTGAGATAGAGTCCGGTCTGCGGCGGCGAATAGAAGGCTCTGCCCTGTCTGCCCTTGCCTGCGGTCTGCTGCTTTGCCGCATAGACGGTAAATTCCGGTGCGCCGTTTGCAGCCGCTTCGCGCAGCAGATCGTTTGTCGAGGTGACCGAATCAAACACATGCAGCCGGATCATCTCCGGATTGCAGCGGAGGCGCGAAAGAATCTCGTGTTCTGTGTTCATCGTATACTCCTGAAAAACGGGATTCCGCGTGACGGAATCCCGCTGGGTCAACGGTTTTTCTTATAGTCTCTGTGATGCGTGATGACATGCATATCGGCATTGCGCAGCTCCTCGGAAACGAGCTCAGCAAAGGTGACGGAGCGGTGCTGACCGCCCGTGCAGCCGAAGCCGACAACAAGCTGCGGTCTGCCCTCGCGGATGTAGAGCGGGACGAGAAATTTCAGCATATTTACGACTTTCTCAAAGTATTCCTTCGATTCTTCCGCATTCATGACATAATCCTGCACGCATTTCTCGACGCCGGTATGCGCGCGCAGTTCATCGACATAATACGGATTCGGCAGGCAGCGCATATCGAAGATCAGGTCAGCCTCGAGCGGCACACCGTATTTGAAGCCGAAGCTCATGACCTGAATCGGCATGGCATCGGTGACGCGCTGCAAAAAGTGCGTTTTGACCTGTTCCTTGAGCTGTGCTGCGGTAATCAGCGAGGAATCCAGCGGAAAATCGGCAGTTGCGCGGAGTACCTGCAATTCATCGTGCTCAAAGCGGATTGCTTTTTCGAGATCGCCCTCAAATTTCCGCGATGCAACCGGATGACTTCTGCGGGACATCCGGAAGCGCTTCATGAGCACCTCCTCGGAGGCTTCGACGCAAAGCAGCGTGAACCGGATATCCTGCCGGTACCTGTCCTGCATCATGCGGTAGGCTTCTGCCAGCTCGGAGTATCGGTGACAGGAGCGCAGGTCAATGACGGCAGCCGTGCGGGAGTATCTGCCGCCCTTTTCCAGACAGTGCTTCAGATAGGGCTCCAGCATGGCAAGCGGCAGATTGTCCACCGCATAGAATCCGATATCCTCGAGCGCATCAAGCGCGCTTGTTTTTCCGGCACCTGCCATGCCGGTGATGAGTACCATTTCCATTATGTTTCTGTTATTCCTTTCGTTGCCGGCGTGCTGTCAGCATCATGCAGCACCTCGCTGTAATATGCTTCGAGACGGGGGCGCGCAGCGATATAATACTGCTCCAGCCGCTGATCGAAATGCTTTCCCATGCCTTCTAAAATGATGCTGTCCGCCTGTGCAAAGGACATGCTGTCCTTGTAAACGCGCTTGCTGACGAGTGCATCATAGACATCTGCGATTGCCATAATCCGCGCTTCGAGCGGAATCTGCTCGCCTTTGAGACCTTCGGGATAGCCGGAGCCGTCCCAGCGCTCATGATGATAGTGCGCAACATTTTCCGCGATCATGCGGAAGCGTTCGTCATCGGTCCCGCGCAGAATTTCATGCACGATTCTTGCCCCCTCGGGCGCATGCGTTTTCATGATTGCAAATTCCTCGGGCGTAAAGCGTCCGGGCTTGCGCAGGACGGCATCGTCAACGGCGATTTTTCCGAGATCATGCATCGGCGCCGCCTTGATCAGATCCTGATAGAACACATCATCCGCGGGGAAATCCGTTCCCTTCCGGATTTCGTCTGTCAGGATGCGGACGCCCTCGCTTGTCCGCCGGATATGTCCGCCGGTGGAATTGTCGCGGCTTTCGACCATGGTCGCCATGCCGAGAATGAGCTGATCGTGCATCTCAATGATATGCTGTGTCTTCTCGGCGACCTCCGCTTTCAGATCGGCATTGAAGCTGTCCAGCAGGGAGATATACTGCTGATTCTTCGTATCATCGGTGATATAGAGCATGAATCCGCGCTTATGGCTGCCGTCGGAGAGATCGCTGATGCTGATGAGATAGGTTTTGTCATCTCTTGGAAAGAGTGTTTTATCCTTTTTGCGGTCTGCCTTGAAGTCCGCGAGCCATTTCAGCGCCGTACCGCGCATCGCATCATTGCGGTCGGCGGGCTGATCGACGGTCAGTGCGCGAAGCTCCGGAAAGATGCGGTTTGCCGTATCGTTGCTGCCGAGATACCGCAGCTTTTCATCGAAGGAGATGAAGCCGGTGTCGCCCTTCTGTACAATCGAATCAATGACCGTCTCGGATACATCATAGAGCACGAGCCGGTGCACAATCATCAGATAGACCACGAGCGCGATATCATATGCAAGTGGAATCAGCTCTGCATTCGGCATAAAATCGACTGTGCGCATGATCTTTCTGCCGCCGAAGAAGCTGACGATTGAAATGACCTCCGGCAGTGCCAGCAGATAGATAAACCGTCTGGAAACCTGCTTGTTCCGGAAGTAGCTGTAGGCGATTGCGGCGATACTGAGCGCGAAATACAGAAGGACCATTGCATAGAAGATATGATGCAGCGGACCGTATTCCTTGATGAGATAGCTTGCGCCGTTTTCGCGCCGGAACTGTGTACTTTTGTAGAAAAGCTGATTCCGTCCGATCTGCTGTGAGCAAAGAAACACGGCAGTCGTAAAGAGATAGAGCAGCAGGCGCAGGGAGCGGTTCAGCTGAATTTTGCAGAGACTGAATACGGCAAGCGTGACCATTAAGATCAGGTAGCAGCCGCTGATATAGAGCACCTTGGTTGCGAGCAGCGCCGCTTCATGGGCCTCGGCGCGGCAGATAAGCAGCTGTGCGAGATTGTTGATCGGTACAAGCACAAATATCAGAGAGATATGTACATCAAAGTGCCTGTGATACAGCAAACAGTACACAAGCACGAGCAGCAGTGAGACGCCGAGTGCCGCGGCATAATATGTCTCGATCATAATGCTCCCTCCGTTCTGCGGAATTCACTTCAGGAAAACGATGATGCTGCGATGAAATGATGATTGTGCGGAAATACATTGTGTCAGTTCGGGTTCTCCTGCGGAATGCCGCGGCTGTGCAGCAGCGCAAGGACATCCGCCTTTGTGCCTTCGCGGTAGCCGTCGTCGTGCAGGATGATATATTTTTTCTGATTGTCCGCCTTCACGCAGAGATAGAGCGTGTTGTTGCAGTCGGCAAAGCTGATAATCAGACTGTATGCAAATTTCGACTGCGTGTCCGTCCCGACCGTGCTGCGCGAGACCGTGATGCTCTCCCCGTCCAGGACATTTTTGACAGGACTGCTGATCATTGCATTCCATGCTTTGGAATGCATCGCACGCCCGTATGCGATTTTGTCGCCGAAGAAAAAGAACAGCAGTCCGAGAATGCCGAATACACTCCATTCAATGACAGCCCAGTGTACGCCGGATAGTTCCAGATGCACCCTCTTTGCGCGGATCATCAGCCATATAGCGAACAGACCGAAGCCGCAGCCTGCGATTCCGACGAGCAGCAATATGACCCGCAGAATCTTTTTCTGCGGTGTTTTCATGCCGCGGCTCACCAGAAACGCGACATCCTCTTTTGAGATTGCGCATTCATTGACAATCATACAGTTATCCTCAAATTATCTGACATCATAATAGAACTGATCGGCAGCCTCTCTGTCCTTTCCGGTAAAGATGCGCTTGGTCAGCTTCCGGTTTTTGATCAGATACCAGTCGCCGAACTGGTCGAATTTCCGTGCAGATGTGTAGATTTTTGATTTTTTGAGCGTGCCGTATTTTTTGCCGGACTGCTCGCCGTGCTTTTTGAGGCGTTTGGCAAAATCGAGGTCCTCGAGGCTGATGCGCGTCTCGTCAAATCCGCCGACGGCATCGAAATCCGTCTTTTTGCACCAGAAAACCGCGCCGGAAAGCAGCGCTTTGCTGCGGAAAATCTCGGGGAGCATCAGCAGCAGAATGTAGAATGAGGAGACAGCAATGCCGAGCGATGCGCGGTCAAAAACAGGCATCGCGCCGCCGCCGATATATTTGCCGCTTTCGAGCAGCGAACGGATTTCACAGAAGGTTTCCGGCGCAATGAACGTATCCGCATCGACCGTCACGAGAATTTCGCCGGATGCGCATTTTGCGCCCGCATTGCGGATGCTTGCGATGCATTTATCCTGATTGTCAATGACCTCTGCGCCGTATTCCTTTGCGATTTCGGCGGTACGGTCGGTGCAGCGGTTTGCAGCGACAATGATCTGCACTGTATCCGGCGCCGCCTGTTTTTCGGCTTCGCGGATTGCTTTCAGGCATTTGCCGATATAATTCTCCTCATTGTGCGCCGGAACGACGACCGAGAAACGGTGTGTATGCGCCATTATGCGTTCCCCAGAATCTCCGGCTCAAGCTCGAGAACGAAGCCGGTCTGCGCCTTGACGGTCTCCTGTACATGCTGACATACCGCCATGACGTCGGCAAAGGATGCGCCTCCGCGGTTGATGACAAAGCCGGCGTGCTTTTCGCTGACCTGTGCGCCGCCGACGGTATAGCCTTTCAGACCGCATTCGTCGATTAGCTTGGAGGCATAGCCGCCGACCGGACGCTTAAAGGTACTGCCTGCGCTCGGAAATTCCAGCGGCTGCTTGGATTTCCGTCTTCCGAGCAAATCCTGCATCTTTCCGCGGATTGCTTCCGGATCGCCTTTTTTCAGTCTGACCGTTGCCTGCAAAATAATCCATGGCTGTTCCATGAAGATGCTGTGACGGTAGCTGAGCCTGAGCGCCGATGCAGCAAGTGTTCGGATATCGCCGTTTTCATCGAGCATCGTGACGCTTTCGAGCACCTGCGAGAATTCTCCGTCATAGGCGCCGGCGTTCATGAACACCGCACCGCCGACAGAGCCCGGAATGCCGTATGCAAATTCGAGTCCCGTGAGGTTCTGCTCCATTGCATAGAGGCAGAGATTTTTGAGCGAATTGCCCGCGCCGCAGGTGACAGCGCCGTCTTTTTCTGAGATATCCTCCGCGAGAGCGCCGCCGAGCTTCAGGACAACGCCTCTGTAGCCTTCATCGGGCACGAGCAGATTGCTGCCGCGTCCGATCAGTGCATAGGGAATCTGATTGTCGCGCAGAAATGCGAGCACCGCCTGACAGGCGGCGGCATCCGGCAGCGTGACGAGTGCATCGCAGCAGCCGCCGATCTTAAAGGTTGTCAGTCCGGCGAGCGGCACCTGCGGTGTCAGCTCTGCACCGGCGCGCCGGCAGACTGCCGAAAGCTGTTCTATATCAAACATGTTGTATCTCCCTGTTTTGTTTTATATTTTGTGATCAGGAGGATTCCTTCTCAAACTGCTTTTCATCGGAATCGAAGGAAATGCCGCGCTTTCTGTGCGCCATATCCATGATCTGCTCCGGATCGAGCGTGACAATCAGTCTGCGCGGATAATCCAGATCATGCAGAAGCTGCGCAGCGAGCGGCGTCCTGCCGATGAGCCCTGCATAGTGCGCATCGGTATTGAGCGCGAGCGGCACCTCATATTTCTTGCAGAGCGCATAGAAAATCTTTGCATTATCGAGTGCGCCGCGCTTCCATTTCAGCGAGCTTTCGTTGATTTCAACGAGCTTGCCGGATTCCCTGAAGACTTTGATGACCGATTCATAATCAAAGGGGAACATCGCGGTTGTCGGATGTCCGATGACATCGACGAGCGGATGTTCGCAGACCTTGCGGTAGCCCTGCGAGACCAGTTCCGCGGTGCGTTCAAATTTCACACACTGCAAATGATACGAAGCAATGACCCATTCGCAGAACGAGAGCTCATGTTCGTCCATATCGAGCGTGCCGTTTTCGTCGATGATATTCGCTTCGACGCCGTAAAGCATTTTGATGCCGCCGATCTCACGCGGCAGCACCTTATAATTATGAAAATGCCACACATGCGGCGCATCGGGCATCGCCGGACCGTGATCGGTGACCGCGAGCAGCTGCATCCCGAGCGCCTTTGCAGCGGCAGCATTTTCGTTGATTGTTGAATAGCCGTGCGTGGATGCGACCGTATGGGTATGCACATCCGCGCGGATTTGCAGGATATCTGTCATCGCGTACCTCAGAACTGATCGAAGTCCTTGACGATCTCCTTGCCCTGCATGGATTCGAGTCCGAGATTATGCAGCAGCTCTTCGGTCGCATTATAGCCCATTTTCTTCTGACGGCTGTTCATTGCCGCGACTTCCATGATGACGGCAGTATTTCTGCCGGGCTTGACAGGGATCGTCATAGACGGAACCTTGACGCCGAGGATATTGGCATACTGCTCATCGACGCCCATGCGGTCATAGGTCTTGGAGGAATCCCACGGCTCGAGCTCAATGATCATGTCGATCTCCTGCTGGAGCTTGACCGCGCCCATGCCGAACAGTCTGCGGACATTGATGATGCCGATGCCGCGGAGCTCGAGGAAGTGGCGGATATTTTCGGGGGATGTACCGACGAGGTTTGTATTGGAGACCTTGCGCAGCTCGACGGCATCATCCGCGACGAGTCTGTGACCGCGCTTGACGAGCTCGATTGCGCATTCGGATTTGCCGACGCCGCTCTCACCGGTGATGAAGATGCCCTCGCCGTAAATCTCGATCAAGACGCCGTGGCGCGTGACGCGGGGTGCGAGGTGCAGGTTGAGGAACGACAGCAGATTTGAGGTGAAATGCGAGGTCGATTCCGAAGTGCGGAGCACCGGAACGGCATACTGCTGTGCGAGGGTGAGCATCTCGGCGAAGCAGGGGAGACCGCGGCTCAGGCAGAGACATTTGATATGCTGCGCAAACAGCATTTTGAGATGCTCTGCGCGCTCGGTTTCCTCGAGCGTGGAGAGGTAGGCAAATTCCATTTTGCCGATGATCTGGATGCGCTCGGGATTGAAGTATTCATAGAACCCCATGAGCTGTAAGCCGGGGCGGGTGATATCATTTTCAGAGATGAGGATTTCCTCAGGGCTGCCGGGGCAGTAGAGCACCTCCAGCCGGAATTCGTCAATGATCTGTTTGAGTGTAACGGTAAAGCGTTCCGCCATAATAAGAGCCTCCTTTTAAGATATGCATGGATTCTCTTTTATCATACCACATTTTCGCGGAAAATGCAAGTGTACCGCGCATTTCATTGCATAAAATCCGCGTATTTCACAGCAGAAAAATACCGTCCCAGCGCAAATGCAGGGACGGTATTTTGATACAGCAGATTATTCCGCAGCGGATTCGGATGCATCCGCGCTGCTTTCAGAGGATTCCTCAGCCGCGGCGTCTTCGGCAGCAGCATCGGAGCTGCCTTCGCCGTCTTCAACGGTGCCGGAGGCAAGAACGGGCATCGAATTGCCGTCTTTATCATAGAAGGTGATGTTGTCGATGTAGATATCGACATCATTCTTCTGACCCCAGCGCATGATCACGAGCGTGGTGCCTTCATCGTTCGCAGCGTAACCGTTTGCCGGAATACCCTTTGCCGGAATATCGGTTTCGCAGCGCCAGCTGCCCTCAGAGTGCTCCCAGTCCTGATACGCGAACTCATAGTGATTGGACCATGTATTCTGGATGAGATTGCCTTCCTCATCGGTACCCTTTTCAGAAGCGATATTGCCGGCGAGTGCGCCGAGGAAGTTGCCGACGACCAGCGATTCGCTGCCGTCATCGTTCTTCCACATTTCATTTGCAATGCAGGTGAAATCGACTGTGATATGACCGATATTGCCGACATTCTCGAGCCCGAGCATCTCCGGCAGATTGAATACGATCTTGACGACGCCGTAATCCTTGGAGGCATCGTCTCTGACCGCATGGATTTTCAGCTTCTTGTCGCCGTCGAGATCGACAATCCCCATTTCGACATCGGTCTCATCGCCGCCGCCGCCCATCTGGTGTGCGGTGTGCAGATCATCGTCCTCGAAGGTGATTGCATTTGCATCGACCGGACCGACATCTCTCGGCAGCGGATCGGAAACGGAAGACTCCTCCTCGCTGCTCTCCTCGGAAGATTCCGCAGAGGTTTCAGCGGTTGTCGTCTCAGCGGCAGAGCTTTCAGCGGTTGTACCCGCAGTATCCTTGCCGCAGGAGACGAGTGTGCCGAGCATCGCCGTTGCAGCGATGATTGCAAGCATTTTTTTCATAGTTCTTTCCTCCATATGAAATCATTTGTTCATGGCGAATGCCCTCTGCATTGCGCAAAGGGCATCCGGAAATATCATTTTATCTGCGCATTTACGCGGCTTTTATGAATTAGTGCTTCTTGCGGCTTGCGAATGCAGCAGCAGCAGCCAGACCCATTGCAGCAACAACGATGCCGACACCTGCGTCACCGGTCTTGGTGGAATCGGTCTTGGTAGCAGACTTTGCAGCGGTGGTGGTAGTGCCAGCCTTGGTGGTATCAGCAGCAGTGGTGGTAGCCGGAGCCTCAGTGGTGGTCTCAGCCGGAGCCTCAGCGTAGATGAACTCTACGTTGTCAACAGCGATCTCAGCGCCCCACCAGTTCTGGATGATAACCTGTGCCCAGGTTTTATCCTTATCAACGATATCTTTGAACCATGCCTCATCGGTATCGAGCGTGAATGCGAAGGTGTTATCGCCGGTCTTCTCAAAGTTGATCTTGTTTTTATCATTTGCAGTGCCTGCACCGGAAATGTTAATTTCAAAATCTTGCCACGCGATATCCAAGCCCTGATATGCAACACATGCGCCGAAACCGGTTTCAGTCCAGCCGTCAGCCGGTGTGATTGTGAACTTGATACCCTTGATCTGACCCCACTTCTCATCGTCCTTGTTGACGTTGTAGGTCATCTGATCACCGTCGTTGCCGTTCGTAACTTTCTTTTCCGCAAACGCCGGAACAGCGAGAGCAGTGATTGCGATTGCACTTGCAGCCAGTGCTGCGAACATAGACTTGATCTTCATGTTAATTTCCTCCATACATCATAGTACTGCCTTGCAGCAATACCAATTCTATAGAATCATTATATCACTTTTCTGTCACAAAAGTCTATTCGCCACAATGACAAACATGTGGAAAATATTTTGTGATGATTTCATCATTCTGCACAAAAGAAAACCAAATATTGCTTCATTCAGGCAGATTTTTCCGCGTTCTCCTCAAATATTGCGATTACATCGCGCATGAGATCGACCGAAAGCTCACCCTTTTTGATGCGAACGGCAACATAGTAGGGTGCGGTTTTATCGTTGAATGCAATGCGGTCGTAATATTTGACCATAAGCGCCTGCAGCTGCTTTGCATTCGGCTGCGTGACGAAGAAGAAGAGTGCGCCGCGCTTCTGGGTGATTTCATTGATGCCGAGCCGCCCCGCGGTATTGCGCAGGAGCGACGCACCGATGAGATTGAGCAGGCTTTTGGGCGGATCGCCGAAGCGGTCAATCAGCTCGTCAATGAGGTCTGTCTGATCGGCTTCTGTCTCGACGAGTGCGATTCTGCGGTAGATTTCGAGACGCGAGGTCATGCTGGTGATATAGTCCTCGGGGATATGCGCCTCGACCTGAATATCGACGGTGCAGGCAGGCGCCTTGACGGGCTCGCCCTTCTCCTCCGCGATTGCCTCATTGAGCATTTTCAGGTACATTTCATAGCCGACCTGCTCCATTTGACCGTGCTGCTGACCGCCGAGGATGCTGCCGGCGCCGCGGATTTCAAGGTCGCGCATCGCAATGCGGAAGCCGCTGCCGAACTGTGTGAATTCGCGCATGGCATCGAGCCGTTTCTCCGCGACTTCGGACAGCGAGCGGTTCTTCTGATAGGTGAAATAGGCGTAGGCGCGGCGGTTTGAGCGTCCGACTCTGCCGCGGAGCTGATAGAGCTGCGAGAGACCGAAGCGGTCCGCCTGCTCGAGAATCAGCGTATTGACATTCGGCACATCGACGCCGGTTTCTATAATAGTAGTACAGACGAGAATATCAATGTCATGCTCGACGAGCCGGTTCCAGACTTCGCTGATTTCGAGCTCGCTCATTTTGCCGTGTGCATAGCCGATGCGCGCATCGGGGAGCATATCCTGCAATTTGCCCGCGCACTGCCGGATTGTCTCGACGCGGTTATGAATATAGTAGACCTGACCGCCGCGCTTGAGCTCACGCTGAATCGCCTGCACAATCAGTCCGGCGTCGTATTCGAGGACGAAGCTCTGCACGGGGTATCTGTCCTGCGGCGGCTCCTCAATGACGCTCATATCGCGGATGCCGGAGAGCGCCATATTGAGCGTGCGCGGGATCGGCGTTGCGGAGAGCGTCAGAATGTCGATGCCGTTGAAGACTTCCTTGAAGCGTTCCTTGTGTGCGACGCCGAAGCGCTGCTCCTCGTCAATGACAGCGAGTCCCAGCGATGCAAATTTGACATCCTTGGAGAGCAGCCGGTGCGTACCGATCAGCAGGTCGATTGTACCGTTCGCAGTTTTTTTGAGAATTTCGGTCTGCTGCTTTTTTGTGCGGAAACGCGAGAGCAGTTCAATATGAATCGGTACGGATTCAAACCGCCGGATTGCCGTTTCATAGTGCTGATGTGCCAGCACGGTCGTCGGCGCGAGAATGACGCACTGCTTGCCGGAGAGGATGCATTTGAGCGCGGCACGGAATGCGACCTCGGTTTTGCCGAAGCCGACATCGCCGCAGAGGAGCCGGTCCATGGGACGTTCGCGCTCCATATCCTTTTTGATTTCCTCGACGCTGCGGAGCTGGTCTGCGGTTTCGATATAGGGGAAACGCTCCTCGAAATCACGCTGCATTTCATCGTCGGGATCGAAGCGGAAGCCCTGCGCATGTTCCCGCGCCGCATAGAGCCGGATGAGCTGCGCCGCCATATCCTTGACCGCTTTTTTGACGTTGGTGCGTGTTTTCTGCCATTCCTGCGAGCCGAGCTTATTGAGCTTGACCGCGACATCGTCCTTGCCGCCGATATAGCGCGAGACGAGGTCAAGCTGCGTGACGGGCACAAAGAGCTCGTCGCCGCCTAAGTATTCGATTGTGATATAATCCTTGGTGATGCCTTCCATATCGAGCTTTTTGATGCCCTTGAAGCGCCCGATGCCGTGTGCTGCATGGACAACGACATCGCCCTCGGAGATTTCGGAGAGTGCGCGGATTTCCTGACCTTTCTTGAAGCGCCGCTTTTTGAGGACGGTGCTCTGCGCCTTGCTCTGTGCGATGCAGGCGTATTTGACAGCCGGATACTCAAATCCGGCGGAGAGACCGCTGCGCATCAGCAGAACCTTGCCTGCTTCGGATTTGGAATCTTCATCCGCGATTGCGCAGTCGATGCCGCTTTCCTGCAAATCCTGCATGAGAATCGGGAGTGTTTTCTCGGTGCCGCCGCAGACCATAACGCGGTAGCCGCGCTTGCAGAGTTCGAGCAGATCGTCCGTGAGGATGCGCGTACTGCCGCCCCACGGCGCATTCTGTGTCGCCTCAACGGAGAGCATTTTCTGGAAATTGAAGCTGCTCGTGCTGCTGAGAAAAGCGTTCATGCAGATCAGCGGGTGTGCCTTTGCCTGTGAGAGCACGGTATTCGCATCGAGATAATAGCCGGCGAGCTGCCGGCAGAGCTTGCCGTCCTCGAGCATGAGCTTGACATCCTCATTGTATCGGGATTGCAGCCCTTGCAGGGCATCGGTGAGCGCACTTGTCTCGCAAAGGACAATGCATCCCTTGAAATAATCGAAAACAGTTGCCTGTTCCGGATAGATCAGCGGAAAATAGAGGTCAATATTGAGCAAAGAAACGCCGCTGTCGAGTTTTTCTGCATCGCCTGTGAGCTGTGCTTTCAGATCGGCAGCGTGCTTGCCGCGGATGAGCTTTGCGGTTTCGCGGATGCGTTCCGCCAGCGATTCTGCATCGGGCAGCGCCTCGACGGCAGGGATGATCTCCGCCGCATCGAGGATATCGGTCCGGCGCTGGGTTTCGGGCTCAAACCACGCCATGCTGTCGATCTCGTCGCCCCAGAATTCCGCACGCACGGGCAGGGGATTCTGCGGCGAGAAAATGTCGATGATCGAACCGCGGACAGAAAACTGTCCGGGCGCATCGACCTGCTCGCAGCGCAGATAGCCGAGCGCGGTCAGCGCATCGGTCAGCGGCTCGCGCTCATAGCTTTCGCCGGTTTTCAGGTGCAGAATGCGCGCTTCGAGCACATCGCGCGGCAGGGTATACTGCATGACGGCTTCGGCAGAGGCAGCAATGACGCGGCAGCTTCCGCAGCAGAGTGCAGTGAGGGCGCTGAGCCGGAGCTGCTCGTATTCACGCGAAATACCGGCAGCTTCGAGAAAATTGAGCTCCTTCGCCGGATAGGGATAAGCGATGCGGCTGCCCGCCATAAAATTGATATCCTCACAGAGCTGCCGCACGGCGGATTCGTCCGGCAGAACGGCGAGCAGCGGCTGATCCTGCGAAAGCGTGAGCAGAAGCTGCGCCTTATGAATCTGTGAAACGCCCGTCAGCGAAACGGGCGAGATGCCCTTTGCGCAGGCGGCTTTCAGTTCTTTGAGAACTGGCAGCTTCGCGGCTGCTTCGGTAAAAAACTGCATATTTGTCTCCTTATTTCGGGTAAGCAAGGCTTTCAGGGGATATCCGAGCGGATACCCCCTGTGTCGATTTTCGGTTTTTAGGATTTTTTTGTCGTTTCCGGCGTGTATGCGTCAGTTTCGCTGAAATGGTAATTGTATTTCTTGGCGAATCTGTGTACGGCTGAATCCTTTTCGCTGTAGATCATGCCGCGGAAATAGTCCTTGTCGCCGCTGTTTTTCTTATTGCTGAATGTGGATCTGTCGTCATAGATTTTGCATTTCGGATTCGGAATGACAACGGCTTCCAGCATCGGACAGTCGCAGAATGCATACCGCCCGATGGATTTGACGCTTTCCGGCAGGACGACCGCCGTGACCGTATCGCATGCGAAGAATGCAAAATCCTCAACGGAAACGACATAATCCGGCACGATGATCTCACCGGTGCATCGCTTGCCGACATCATAGAGTCTGCCGTTGAAAATGATGAGATCGCGGTGAAAGAGCAGGTCCTCATACCACGGCGTCAGCGCGAATGCACTGTCTCCGATTGTATCAATGCCCGAGGGGACGGTCAGCGCGGTGAGACTCGAGCACATGGCAAATGCGCGCGCCCCGATATGCATGACGCTTTCGGGAATATTGATCTCGCGCAGATTCTTGCAGCCGTAGAAGGCGTAGTCACCGATTGCATACATGCTTTCGGGCATCGTGACCTTCGAGAGCGTATAGCAGCTGTAGAATCCGCCTTCCCTGTCCGCTTCAAATTTATTGTCCTCCGAAACGGCAACGGAAACGATTTTCGTGACGGGCAGACCGCTGATTGTCTCCGGAATGACCAGCTCCTCGGCATTGAAATCCGGAGTATGACCGGTAATTTCGGCATGCTCCTCATAGAGCGCATAGCGGATGCCTTCATCGGTTTTGCCCTCGCGGACGAGTGTTTTATCCTTTTTATAGGGATCGGGCTGCGGCTCGAGGACCTTCTGCGAAAGATAGAGACCGTCCTCATAGGTTGCCTTGCCGAATTCATCCTCGCGTGCCGGTTCGATGCCGAGCCAGAGACCGGAGCCGCTGCTTTCTTCGGCGGCAGTGCTTTCGGCGCAGCCGGCTGAAAGGATGCAGCCGACGGTCATGAGCAGCGCGGCGATTTGTTTCAGGTGCATGATCCGCCCTCCTCATTCTGCTGTCCGGCGGCATCGGATTTCGGTGCCTTCGGCTTTTTCTGTTTTCCGGTATTATAGCGGTTCATGGCAAGATCGGTCTGATCCTTTACCATGAGCGCCAGTGCCTCGCTGACGGTTTTCGCCGTTTCAGCGAGTGTCTCACGCTCAGCCGGAGAGAATGCCGAGAGCACCCAGTCTGCGAGATCGTAGTCCGGATGCGGCTTCTGACCGATGCCGACGCGGATACGCGGGAAAGTATCCGCACCGGAGAGATAGATAATATTCTTCATGCCGTTATGCCCGCCGTCGCTGCCCTTTTTGCGGATGCGCAGCTCCCCGACGCCGAGATTGATGTCATCATAGATGACAATGATATGCTCCGGCGGAATCTGATAGAACTGCATCGCCTCGGTGACAGCCTGCCCGCTGAGGTTCATGAAGGTATCTGGCTTGAGCAGCAGGCAGCGGACGCCGCCGCATTCTGCTGTGGCAGTATTCGATTTGAACTGATGCTTGCCGAATTTTGCGCCGTGTTTTTCCGCGAAGGCGTCAATCATCATGAAGCCTGCGTTGTGGCGCGTATTCTGATATTTCTCGCCGATGTTGCCGAGCCCCGCGATGATATATTCAGGCGGACCGGTGACAGCCGGCGCATTGGATTCAATTTGCTTGAAAAGGTCAAAAATGCTCACGTTTTATGCTTCCTTTTATGATTGGGATAAGGGGGAGCGGCAGCGCAGCAGTCTGCCGTAATCGTCCGGCTCGCTTCACAGAGCGACCTTTCGCGGTTCATGCTTATCAAACCATGTCAGCTCCGTAAAGCCGACCGCGCGGACCATATCCTCGAGCAGATCGAGCCCGAAGCCGAGGTATTTCGTATCATGCGCATCGGTGCTGATTGTGATATTTCTGCCGCCGAGATCGAAATACCGGCGGAGAATGGTCAGCTCCGGATCAATATAGGGCTGCGGCTTGCGCAGACCGGAGCCGTTGAATTCGAGTGCTTTGTTTTTCCGGATGACCGTTTGGAGTATTTCGTCGATGAGTGCACGGTGCGGCGTGAGATCATAGGCTCTGCGGTCGGGCAGATAGCGCATCCCGTAGGTGAGGTGTGCAAGGACATCCCAGCAGTCGGTCTGTGCGAGCCGCAGCACCTCTTCAAAGTACGCGGTCACAAGCACCGGAATATCCGCCTCGCTGTAATCGAGGAAATAGAAATCCGGCATATCCGGCAGCTCATGCACAGAGCCGAGCACGAGATCGACGCGCGGGTCATTGTAGATCAGCGCAGCTTTCTCGGTATCCTGCGGAATCTGACCGATTTCGGCGCCGAAGAGGAGCCGGAGCGGCGCGCAGTCCGCCTGTGCGGCAGCGGTTTCGGCAGCCGAGCGTGCGAAGACGCCGCAGCCGTCATAGAAATACATCTCTGATTCCTCTGCATGGTAATATTCTGCCGGATAGTAGCGGTTGATTTCGACATGGTCGGTAATCGCCATAAAGCGCAGTCCGAGCTGATTCGCCGCTCTGACGCGCTCAGCAACGGTCTGTTTTGCGTCCGGAGAATTGTGCGTATGCGTATGCAGATTCATGATCATGGGGTGTATTTCTCCTTTCCGTGTCCGTTCGCATTCGCGCAGCCGGATACAGAACTAATTATACCATACTGCGCCGGATTTTGCAAGAGCCGCACTGCACAGAAAACGGGACGGCATCCGGCGGATTTTTGCCGTGCTTGAACAGTCACGGCAGTGATAGAATCATTCCGGCGGTCAAAGATAAAAGTTTCGCCCGAGCTTTTTCAAAAGCTCGCAGGTTCCCAAAGGACGGCGCCCTAAGTCGCCCGCAGTTTGCGCAGAGCACGAAATTCCACATGCGTGCAAGCGCCCGCGAGCTTGGGTGCCGGCAATGTGAAAAAAACCCCGATCAGCCGCGCTTTCCCCCTTTTTGCCGCCTTGACAAAGCTGCTGACAATATGGTATACTATATAGAATATCCACCATATGAAAAAAGGGGGGATTGACCGTGAAGATTGAAGAACTGATGAAGCCAGGCGAGCGGGTAATGTGGCAGGGGCAGCGAACGGGTCTGCGTTCGCTGAAAGCCGCGGTACTGCACAGCAAATGGCTGATTCCGGCGCTGATCTCCGGTGTGTTCTGTACATATCTCATGATCAGGGATCTGATTGTAATTGGCTGGGAGCCGACACTGTTTTCACCGCTTATGGGCTTATTTCCGTTTTTGATGATGCCTGTCTGGATCTATCTGTACAGCATTTTCACACGCAAAAAGCAGAAACAAGGGGCGGCGCGTTACTGTGTGACAAACCGCGGCGTGTATATCGAAACCGGCAGAGAGGGCGAAGAATCCACCGAGCTGCTGTATCTGGAGCGTCTGCGTGACACGCGCATCGTGCAGAATGATATTGACAGCAAGGAGCATGTCGGCGATGTTGTCTGTAGATACTACTGCGCCGCATCAGACGAATCGGGAACGGGCGCTGACAGTGCCTCACTGGCAGAGTTTACGATCCGCTCCATTCCGGATTATGAGGCGGTTTCGTCACTGATCCGGAAGCTGTCGGCGGAGCGCAAGGCGGAAAAGGAGAAGGAGATCAGTCAGCGCGGCAGGAGTGCGGCAGAGCTGTTCCGTGCGCCGACGCCGCTGGAATATCATCCGAAGTACAAATATAAGCGCCGTGCGGAATCGCTTGTGGAGCAGGGAGCGCCTGCGGATGCCGAAACGATGTATGACGTCTTACCGCAGCCGGAGACAGAGACGCTGCCGGATGCACTGGCGGAAGCATTCCGAGCGGAGCACAGCCGCAAGGCAAAAAATGAAAAGAAAACCGCCGCAGTGCAGGGCGATCCGGATGCAGCATTTTTCGGCAGCGCCCGTATCGCAGTACCGGCGGCAGGTGAGCAGCGCTCATTCCTTGATCCGGATTATGCATCCGATGCCGAGGTAATTGAAGCACTGCCGGAGGATTCCGTGGCAGATTTGCAGAGTGAGCTGTTCGGCGCACGTGCAGCACAGCAGGATGCATTTCCCGATCCATCGGTCAATCCGCTGCCGTTTTTTCCGGAACAGTTTGCAGAGCCGGTGCAGGCGGCTCCGATGCCGCAGCCGCAGACCGCACCGGTTTACGGCAATCCGGCAAGCCCGTATGCGCTGCCGCCGGAGCAGCGCGGCGTCTGGCGCATGAATGAGGAGCCGGAGATGAAATCGCTGGAAGCACCGCCGCCGGAAGCGGATGATCCGATGCAGCACGGACAGTTGATGCAGGGCATGTAAGCACTGCATCTTTTGAGGAGTATGACATGAAAATAGACGAGCTTCTTCAACGGAACGAAAAGGTATTGCAACGCGGCGGCACAGCATCCGCAGCAACGATCAGATACAGTCTGCTGAATGCCGGACTGGTGATTGCCGTGCCGTTTCTGTTTATAGGCGGCATTGCCCGGCAGGTGCTGCTTGCAGCCGATACATATGACTGGATAGACGGCGGAAAGTGGTTCATGTTCTTTTGTCTGATTCCGTTTTTCTGCTATCTGATCTACAGCATCGGACAGTATTTCGCATTGAAGGCAATGGAATACTGCGTGACGAACAAGGGCGTTTATCTCCAGACCGGTACCGGAAAGAAAACCTCTGTGATATTTGTGCCGTATGCGCATATACAGGAGATAAGCTGCGATGCGGAAACGCTTGATTACGGCAACGTGACCTGTACGCTGCGCCGTGAAAATGATTTCGGGTCCGTATCGGTTCCGCTGAAGCATGTTGCAGATTATCAGGGCGTCAAGGATATCATCGTCAGGCAGCTTGCACTGTATCGGGAGGCAGAGCAGAAAGCGCTCAGGCGCAGTGCAGATGCGCATGTACCGGCGGAGGCGGTACCGCTGCTTGCCGTGACAGATGCATTTGATGCGCCGCTTCCGGATGATCTGCCGGAGGAAACGGTTGCAGATTTGCAGGCGGAGCTGTTCGGCACAGATGCAGCGCAGCAGGGTGCGTTCCCCGATCCGACGGTGAATCCGCTGCCCGAACTGCCGGAATCACAGCAGGGACAGTTTATGCAGCAGCAATGAGTCAGATGCAGAGGGAGACATGACATGAAGACTGAGGATTTACTGAACGCCGGCGAGAAAATTCTGTGGCGCTGCGGCTTATCGCTGCGCGCTGCGTTCTGGCGCGGTGTGATCAGCAAGAGATTGTATATTATCTTTGCCAATCTGCTGATTACAGCGCCGTGTCTGGCTCTGATTTTTTCCGGAGACATTTTTGATGCAGATTTGCTGGTGCCGCTGTTTGTGCTGCTCGGACCGTCCATCGCGTGCGTGCTTTACAGCATGGGTGAGGTCGGGCGGTTTGCATCGACGACGTATTGCATCACCGACCGCGGCGTCTATATCCAGAGCGGTACAGGGAAAAAGGCAAACACAATGTTCACGCCGTATGCAAAGATCGCCGATGCAGCGTGCAAATCGGATTCGCTCGACGGAATGCTCGGCACCGGCACCGTGAACTGCATCCTGAAACGGCAGAAGACAGACGGCGTGAAAAAGCCGCTGAAAAGCATTTCTCTGCAACATATCGAGGATTATGAACAGGTGCAGCGGGTGATTTCCCGGCAGCTTACGGCAAGCAGTGCAGCGGAGACGGAGACAGTGCAGGATACGCCGGTGCTGACGGCTTCGGATGTCCGCGATCCGTCGCAGGCATTTTTCGGTACGCAGCAGCCGGTTTTCGGTTCGGAATCGTTTTTGCAGCCTGCCGGAGTCGAAGTGGTGCTTCCGGAGGAATCGGTCGAGGCATTGCAGGCGGAGCTGTTCGGTGCAGATGCAGCGCAGCAGGGCGCATTCCCCGACCCGACGGTGAATCCGCTGCCCGAACTGCCGGAATCAGAGCAGGGACAGTTTTTGCAGCAGTGACAGAAAGGGTAAATCATGCGTATTGAAGAATTTTGCAGTGAGCCGATTCTCTGGGCAGGCAGATCGGAACCGCCTCCCCTCATACAGAATGTAAAAGCCGGCGGCATTGCAGCCAGAATCTGCGGCGGCATCGGGCACAGGCAAGAACCAGATGAGACCGATTCCGGCAGCCGTTATGCGATCACCGGCAGAGGAATTTATTATGAGTATGTGGTCGGCGTTCCTCGAACGATCTATCATTCACATGCAGAATTCCACAGAGTCAGAATGGTGCGCGAAAGCAACGGCACCGGCACACTGGTCTGTGTATATCGGAAGCCGTTTGCGCAATATCAGCAGTCATTTCGCATGGCGTATCTGCGGGATTACAAAGCGGCGTATGAGATTCTGATGCAGGCGCGGCAGGCGGCGCAGGAGGCAGCCGAACGGGAGCATGTGCAGGAATACGGCGTGCTCGGTGATCTGCCGGAGGAAACGGTTGCAGATTTGCAGGCGGAGCTGTTCGGCGCAGATGCAGCGCTGCAAGGCGCATTCCCCGACCCGACAGTGAATCCGCTGCCGAAGCTGCCGGAGGTGCAGCAGAATCCGGCTGGGGAGTTTACGCCGCACAGCAGATAACCGGAGACAGCATTTGAAAGGACTGACAGTATGAAAATTGAGAGACTGTTTCATGAGGATGAAAAGGTGCTCTGGAAGGGCAAAATCGACGACAGAACCTATTTGAAGCAGGCATTCCTGCCGGATTCCTTTCCGGCGATCTGCGTCTGGACGTCGCTCATCCTGATGATTGATTTTGCGATTATGGCAGTGGAGGGCTTCCTCGGCTTTTTATTTTCGGCGATGAGCGTTTTATCGCCGATTCTGCTGCTGCCGCTCTGGATTTACCTTGTCCGTGCGATCAGCGCGGTACATCGGGCGGAGGATACGGTTTACTGGCTGACGAATTACGGTTTGTATACCCAGCGGGGCAATGAGGAGAAGGGCTCGGAGGAGGATATTGAATTTATCAGCTATGACAAGATCGACGAGGTGACGGTATTTCCTGCCAAATCCCGCACGGCTGAACGGGTCGGCGATCTCAGCATTATTTACCGCGTGGAGACCATGGATTATGCGGCGCGCAGAGAGATCAGAGTGGCGCAGAATCTGACGCTGCGGAAGATTCATGCACCGGAGCTGGTCGCGCAGATGATCCGTGAGATGCAGCAGAAGCATCTCGAAATCAGGGAGAATCAGCTTGCAATGCAGGTAGAGCCGCAGGCGGCTCTGCAAAAAATACAGCGGAAAAAATATACGGTTCAGAAACAGCCTGTACAGAAGCAGGCAGTACCGGCAAAGCCGAAGCGGGCGTATGATGCGGTTGTCGATCCGGAGCAGGCATTCTTCGGCGCCGCGCAGGGTACACTGCTTCCGCGCGGTAAGGCGCAGAGCTTTTTGGAAAGTGCCGAAGAGAAGGCAGAGCTGCTGGAAACGCTGCCGGAGGAATCGGTCGCAGATTTGCAGGCAGAGCTGTTCGGTGCAAATGCCGCGCAGCAGGGCGCATTTCCGGACCCGACGGTCAATCTTCTGCCGGAGCTGCCTGAGCCGCAGGACGATCAGGGCTCCATGTTCATGCAGCAATGACAGATTGATTCAGCATACAATTCTGAAATATATCAGAAAAATGCTTGACAAAGCGCGTCGGGCGTGGTAGAATATTATCCGGCAATATGAGAAATGGTAAATCATCCGATGAAACCGTCTGAATCATCAGGCGGTTTCGTCATGCAGAATTCATTTGAAACTGCGCAATTCATGCAGCCGTATTCCGCCGCATAGACTGTATTACAACAGAGAGTGTGAAGGGATGCGATACCGTGAAAACGCCCGCGATGTTTTTAGACCGCATGGAGCTCTGCGGCAATTCCGATTTATATATCGACCGCTGCCGCCGGCTGCTCGAATGCAGCGATATGCTGATGCTTCTGGAGCTCGGCGGAAGCCGCGTTGCCGTCTGGGGACACGGTCTGTCCGCGTCCGATTACAGCAGCGGCGGACTGCATATCTCCGGCGAAATCCGCGCGATTGAATTTGACGGCGGACTGTGAGGTGCTGCATGGCTTCTGTACATTTTACCGCCAAAGGCGCGCAGCTTGCAGCCTTCCGTGATGCGCTCCGCAGAAACGGCGTCCGCTGCCGGAATCAGCAGGTCAGCGGTGAGGTATTCTCCGCCGAAATCTCCGCAGGCGATCAGAAAATGCTTGCTGCCCTTGCTGCACGCGATCAGATCACGGTCGAGATCACCGCACGCCGCGGACTGCGCTATCATCTGACGCCTTTTCGCGGGCGCTGGGGCTTTCTCTGCGGAATGCTGCTCGGGAGTATGTTTCTCTTCTGGTGCAATGCAGCAGTGCGCAGCATTGAGATCACCGGAAATACGCGCATTCCGGATGCAGAGATCATCCGTGCGCTGTCCGAGCTAGGCGTGTCATACGGCGTTCCGTTCCGCGATCTGCCGTACCGTTATATTGAGCAGCAGATGCGCCTTGCCGTGCACGATATCGAATGGATCACGATGCGTCACCGCGGCGGCAGACTGATTGTCGATCTGACGGAGGAGCGTCTGCCGCCTGCAATGGATGAACGCAGAATCCCCGCGAATATCGTCGCCGCCGAGACCGCACAGATCACGGGCATGGATATCCGCAGCGGCTTTGCGGCAAAGCAGGTCGGCGATACGGTCCGTGCGGGCGACCTGCTGATCAGCGGCGCACAGACCGACGCCTTCGGCATCTGCCGCTATTATCACGCCGAGGGCACCGTCACGGGCACCTATTTTGATACCTTCGAGCAGATGCTTCCGTATGTGTCCGAACTGCCCGTTCGGGGCAGCACGGAGACAGAGACCGTCCTCTCGGTGTTCGGCAGGCGCATTCCACTGACGCTCGGCTTTGTCCGTCCGGCACCGGCAGAGAATCTGATCTATGAGGAGGACCGCGAGCCGTTTTTCTGTTTCGGCAGACAGCTTCCGGTGTCGCTGATCCGCTGCCGCTACACCCGTCAGGAGACGGCGATTACCGTTTTTACGGAGGCGGAGCTGCGTGCCATGCTGACCGAATCGGCGGAGCGGTATGTGCAGAATTTTCACGCAGATGACAGGCTCATCAGCAAAAATATCCGTTTTTCGCAGTCTGATTTGGGCATTTCGCTGAAAATCAACTATGTTTTCGAGGGCGTTATCGGGAAAAGCTGTGAAATTTTTGTGAAATTATCCTAAAACTATTCCATTTTTCATTCGTTTGTGATATAATAGACATAGAATTTATCATGCGCTTTCTGCGGCCTGATGAAGGTGCGGGGAAAGCAGTTTATGACAAAGGAGCAGATTGAAAAAAAGCACATGGCAGAACTGATTTGGAATGCAGCAAATCCCGATGAAATAGCCGCCGTCTTCGGCAGCTATGACTCGAATCTGAACCTGATCCAGAAGAAGTTTCAGGTTGTGATTGTCAACCGCGGCACCGGCGTCAAGATCACCGGACCGGAGGAGAATATCCGGAAAGCCGCCGAGGCAATGGATGTGCTGCTCGAGAACACCCGCAAAGGCACCGGCATCAATGAGCAGGGCGTGCGCTACGTCGTCTCAATGGTCGCCGACAATGCCGCCGAGGAGGTCAAGACACTGACCGCGGATGCCGTCAGCGTGACGCTCTCCGGCAAACCGATCCGGCCGCGTACCGTCGGTCAGAAGAAGTATCTCGATGCAATCGCTGCAAATACCATTGTACTCGGCATCGGACCTGCCGGTACCGGCAAAACCTATCTCGCTGTCGCAATGGCGGTCAAGGCACTCAAAAGCCATGAGATCAGCCGCATCATTCTGACGCGCCCCGCGGTTGAAGCAGGCGAGAAACTCGGTTTTCTTCCGGGCGATTTGCAGGATAAGGTCGATCCGTATCTCAGACCGCTCTACGATGCGCTCTTTGAAATGCTCGGCAGTGAAACCGTCGAGCGCGACCTCGAGAAGAATATCATCGAGATCGCGCCGCTTGCCTACATGCGCGGCAGAACGCTGGATCATGCCTTTATCATTCTGGATGAGGCACAGAATACCACATCCGAGCAGATCAAAATGTTCCTGACCCGTCTCGGCGAGGGCAGCAAAATGGTCATCACCGGCGATATCACCCAGATTGACCTGCCCGATCCGCGCCGCTCCGGTCTGATCGAAGCGATGCGCGTGCTCCGAACCGTCGATGACATCGTAATTCACACGTTCTCGGAGAAGGATGTTGTCCGTCACAGACTCGTGCAGGATATCATCACAGCCTATGCGAATTACGAGCACAAAAACATACAAAATCATCATGAAAGGAAAAGAAACAAAAATGGCTAAACTGAAAGTTTATATCAAGGATACGCAGCATGAGGTCAAGATTCCGGTCGGAATCCGCCTGCTGATCCGCCGCTGCTGTCAGGCAGTGCTGACAACGGAAGGCTTCGGTCACGATACCGAGGTCAGTGTCTCCTTCGTCAACAACGAGGAGATCCGCAAGCTCAATGCGCAGTACCGCAATAAGGATATGGAGACCGATGTACTCTCCTTCCCGCTCTGCGAGGGCGATCATCTGGAGATCAACACCGAGAACGGCTTTGTCCTGCTCGGCGATATTGTCATCTCCATGGAAATGGCGGTCAAGCAGGCAAAAATGTACGGACATGTTCTTGAGCGTGAGGTTGCGTTCCTGACGGTGCATTCGATGCTGCATCTGCTGGGCTACGATCATGAGAAATCCTCTCTGGAGCAGAGACAGATGCGCGAGAAGGAGGAGTCTGTCCTCGAAAAGCTCGGCTTCTCCAGAGATACCAGCTATATTGTACCGGAGGATCAGGAATAATCCATGCAGGAAAACGGCAAAACAAAGATACTGTTTGCGGCGATTGCAGGGCATACGAATGCCGGCAAATCCTCACTGCTCAATGCGATGATCGGCGAAAAGATCGCATCGGTGAGCCCGAAGCCGCAGACGACGCGCACACGCATCACGGGCATCCGCAATATCGGTGAAACGCAGCTTGTCTTTACCGATACGCCCGGTCTGCATCATGCGCGCACAAAGCTCGGCGACCAGATGCTCAAAGCGGCGAAGGAAGCCGTCTCCGAGATCGACTGCGTGATTTTCATGCAGGACTGCACAAAGCCGCTCGGCGAGCAGGAGCAGATCATGCTGGATAATCTGACAAAGCAAGGGACACCGGTGATCTTTGTGTATAATAAGATCGACCTGCTGAAGGAGAAATCCGCGCTTGCGCCGCTGCTTGCGGAGGCAGATCAGCGGTGGCATCCGGCGGCGATCATTCCGGTATCTGTCACGCGCAATGACGGCGTACAGGATGTGCTGGATGAGCTGCTCAGCCGTGCCGTAGAGGGACCGCATTATTTCCCCGAGGATATGATTACCGATCAGCCGGAGCGTGTGCTGGCGGCGGAGCTGGTCCGTGAGCAGCTTCTCTATCTTTTGCAGGATGAGGTACCGCACGGCATTGCGGTCGTGACGGAATCCTTTTCCGAGCGTGAGGACAAGGATATCCTCAATATTTCCGTGCTGATTTACTGCGAGAAGGAATCGCACAAGCGCATGATTATCGGCAAGAACGGCGCGATGCTGAAAAAGGTCGGCGCCAATGCAAGGCGCGAGCTGGAAAAGTTCTTCCGGATTCAGGTCAATCTCCAGACATGGGTCAAGGTCAAGGAGGACTGGCGCAACCGCGATATGATGATCGAGCAGTTCGGGCTGAATTTCAATCAGTAATATTTTCCATGATTATAAAAAATGATTCCGCATATGCTGACTTCAAAAGGAGGATCGCATATGCGGATTCAAAATGCTTACTGGACGGACAGAACGGCAGAGAACCGGCAGCAGCAGCGCTGGGATGCCTTCTGTCAGAGCGGCAGCGTTGCGGATTATCTCGAATACCGTGCCTGCTGCACGCATGAGGACAACACCTATGCAGACGCATCTCAATCTCAAGGGGCTCGTGATACGGGAGACCGCCTTTCAGGATGCCGATAAGATCATCGACCTGCTGACAGAGGACGGCATCCGCACCGTGCGTGCCAGATCGGCACGGAAGCCCGGCAGCAAATATGCCGCAGTGACGCAGCTTTTCTCCTACGGGGATTTTTGTCTGCGGTGCAGCGGCGACCGGCTGTTTCTCGACAGCGCCGTCTCGCTGAATCTGTTTTTCGGAATCCGGAACGATCTCGATGCGCTTGCGCTCGCCTCGTATTTTTCGGAGCTGATCCGGAATACCGTCACAAATCAGCCGCAGCCGCAGATTCTGCGGCTGTATCTGCTTGCACTGCATCATTTATCGGAGCATTCCCGACCGCTGCCGCAGGTGAAGTCGGTGTTCGAGCTGCGTCTGATGACCGAGCTCGGGATGATGCCGAATCTGGTCTGCTGTCAGGAGTGCATGACGTATCTGCCGAAGCATCCGGTTCTGCGGGTGCGCTTTGCAGATTTTGTCTGCCGTGGATGCAGAGAGATCGCCGACAATCATGATATTCCGGCGACCGAAGCGGTATTGCTCGCCGCAAGACACGTCGTCTTTACGGAGTTTGACCGGCTGTTCCAGTTCCGGCTGAAAGGGAAAAGTGCCGATCTGTTTGCGCAGTATACCGAGCAGTATGTGCTGCACCGCCTCGGCATGCACTTCCCGACACTCGATTTTTACCATGCACAATGCAATCCGCAGTCTGACGATTAACAGAAACGGAGCACGCTCATGAGAAAAAAACAACTGACAGCCGATGAACTGCATGCAGTCAAATACTATGAAGGCGATATTGCTGCGGACGAACGCGCCGATTCCTTCTGGGGCGATGCCCGCGCATATGTCACGCTGAATGCATTGCTTTATGATGATCTTGCAACGGAATATACGCGCGTGCGGGAGGGCAAGCATCTCAATCCGGAGATGCTCCGCGACCTGCCGCGGCTTGTACATTTGTATGCCTGTCTGCTGACGGCGGCGCAGAAGGGCGCGCAGGAGACCGCGCAGACCGGATACCGTGTCGAGCGCCTGTCTGATTTTCAGGTCTGTCTGCAAAGCGGGCAAACCTGTGCATTCACCTCGACCTCGCAGCGCGGTTTTCTGCCGGATTACGGGGATAAGCAGCAGATTGTCCTCCTGACCTATCATGTCCCTGCCGGAACGCCGGTCATCATTTTCTCGCAGATGCTTGACAATTATCGCAAAGCGAATGAGGATGAGCTGCTGCTGCCGCCGTATCTGCGGTTCGGAGTGCAGCAGCGTCCGCTGACAGACGATGACCGCAGGATCACCGATCTGAACGGTGCACCGCCGGTTGCCGCATATGATCTGTCCGTGCTGCCGGATCAGCGCATCACCATGCAGGCAGATGTTGCACTGCTGCCTGCGGCATATGATTCCGCGGTCAGATTATATGCACAGATAGCGCAGAATCTGCCGGAAGCGCAGCTCTGTCCGGAGGATGCGGCATCGTATCTCCGGTTCAAGCGCGCACTCCGGAATCTGTTTGCAGCAAACTGACAGGGAAGGGGGGCAGGCGATGCTCGTCATCAAATCGGAGCGCATCCGCAGAGTGCTGCGCATTGTGCTGCCCTTTGCGATCATGCCGGCGATTGTGCTGCTGCTGCCGCTCGGCATCCAGTCGCAGTATTATGCGCTCGTCAGTTTTATTATGGTACTGCTGGCGCTGCTGTTGTTTCTGGCGGGATTTGAGCGCCGTGAGCTTGGCACGCGCCGGATGATTCTGGTCTCGGTGATGACCGCGCTTTCGGTGATCGGACGGCTGTTGCCGCTCATCAAGCCGATCACCGCGCTGACGGTTCTTTCGGCGATGTATCTCGGACCCGAGGCAGGCTTTTTAGTCGGCGCATTATCGGCAGTGCTCTCGAATTTTGTCATGGGGCAGGGACCGTGGACACCGTTTCAGATGCTTGCATGGGGACTGATCGGGCTGTTCGCGGGCATCTTTGCAAAGCCGCTGAAAAAATCGCCGCTGCTGCTGTATATTTACGGCATGCTCTCCGGCGTTGCATATTCGATGCTGCTCGATATCTGGACAACGGTCTGGACATACAAGGAATTTACATTGCGCGAATATGCGGCAGCGATCTCGACCGCCGTGCCGCTGACCTGTCTCTATGCGTTCTCAAATCTGCTGTTTCTGATTGTGCTGCGCAAGCCGATCGGCGACAAGCTCTCGCGCATCAAAAAGAAATACGGCTTATAAAGGCATGCGGTTTTTGTCGGATTCCACAAAACCGCATGTCATTTTTTTACATTCAGAATCGGTAACCTTTCGCGCCGGATGCGGTCATTATGAGTGAAGGGCAAAAAAAAACCGTAACGAATAAGATGCCGAATGATTATGAAAGGATGCGTGAGTATTATGAAAAAGAAGCTGCTGCGTGCCGTGCTTGCAGTTTTTGCAGCCGGTATCATCTCCGCCGCATCGCTGCCGGTCTCTGCGGCGTATACGAGGGATGATGATTCGATTCAAAAGCGATATCCGGAAAGCTGGACCGATCCGGATACCGGAACCGTGTACTATTCCAACTGGTTAAACACAGAGGGCAGATACAAAGCCCTGTTCTCCACTGACACAAAGCCGTATTCCGAACTCACAATCGTTGTGCCGCAGGATGCAGCCACAAGAGAAGAACTGCTTGCAGTCTGCAAAACATACTTTGACGACAGCTATCAGTTTGAAGGCGTCATGTATTTCAGCGTGAAATCCGGCTTGAATGTCCAGATTTACGATCCGGAAGCGCGTGCAGAAACAGAGCAGAAATGCGATCAGCTTTTTGCTGCGCTGAATGAAAAGTATGAACTGGTCGAATTTACCTATCGTATGAACATTCAGGCATATAAACAGCATACCTATATAGATTCGTGGTTATGCACTTACTGCTACGGCGACGCTGTTCGCGGCAGCACAGAGGATCCGCAGACCGGTGAAAAACTGACTGCACTGATTGCCGAAAAATATCCGGACTGGGAAGTGCGTACAATCACCTACGAAACCGCAGAAACTTACTCGGTACGCAAGAAGGGCTGCGAGCTGTATGACGTTCCCGCACCGGAATATCTGGAAATTGCCTACACGATCAAAAAGGAACTTGGATACCAGACCGGAGACGCGGCTCTTGCTATGGACTACCATTACGCAAAAGCTGTCAAGTATTATGTCCACCCGATAGGCGATGTCAATATGGACGGCAATGTCGATGTGACGGACGCACAGCTTGCTTTGCAGGAATACACTGCGATTGTAGTCGCAAAAGGAACGGGTACTCTGACAGATCAGCAGCGGAAGCTCGCCGATGTCTTTCCGCATCAGTACTGGGAAAAAGTCTCGTGCAGCAATGAAACCGAAGCCCTGATGCCGGATGCACAGACCATTCTGCTGTATTATGCGGAGGGACTTGCAGATTCCAACATCTTGTATGAAGGCGTGGATGCATGGGCAGAGACCTATTACAAAGATGCGCAGGATTTGCAGGCAAAATAACAGATATCAAAGTAAAAGCGCGGCTCTGAGAGAAGCCGCGCTTTTGTTATCTTCCCTTTTCAGAATTGCGGGCACTTCCGACAAGCTGTTCCACCGTAACAGTCTGCTGATAAAACCCGCGTGTGATGCGGCTGACCGCCGTCGTATAAAATGCATTCTCAGAAAAGAACCGTGTCGGGATATCGGCAGAGATCAGCGCCCCGCGCGACAGAAATCCGCAGCGGTCTGCATGACATGCCGCAAACTCAATATCATGCGTCACAAGCAGAATCGTGACGCCCTGCGCCTGCAAACCGTGCAGCACACCGGCAAGCCGCGCCTTCGACTGTGCATCCAGCCCCTTTGTCGGTTCATCGAGCAGAAGCAGCCGCGGCTGTGTCAGCATGACCTTTGCAAGCGCCAGAAGCTGCTGCTCGCCGCCGCTCAGATCATAGGGATGCTGCTGCATCAGCGGCGCCAGATCAAACGGAAAATGCGCCAGCAGCTTTTCATAGTTCCGGTCGGTTTCCGCCAGCTCCTCCGCCGCCGTATTGCAGAGGAACACCGTCTGCACATCCTGCGGCAGCAGCGAAACGCAGTTCTGATGCAGACTGCGGTGCTTATAATCGCCGACCGGCTTGCCGAAGATCATGACCTTGCCGGCATAGCATCGCAGAATCCCCGATAATACTGATAAAACGGTCGATTTGCCCGCGCCGTTTCCGCCGACCATACAGTATAATTCCCCCTCGCGCACGGAAAAGCTCAGATCCTGCAAAATATCGCGCCCGCGGCGTTCATAGCGGAAATATGCACCCGAAACCGAGACCGCATCCGGACGGTTATCCGCTTTCGGCTGCGGAATTTCTGCGGCTATAGGCTTCGGCAGCAGCGGCATCATCCATGTCCGCGCCTCACAGACCGATATCGGACATTCACAGTCCGGATGCAGCGCGTGATACAGCCGCACCGCCGCAGGCATACCGGCGAGCACCGGCGCATCCGACGGCAGATTTTTCAGCAGACTGCGCGGCGCATCCTGCATTGCGACCGTGCCGTGCTCCATGAGCAGAAGCTGCGAGCAGAGCGGAATGACCTCCTCGAGCCGATGCTCTGCCAGCAGGATTGTCACCGAAAAATCCTGATTCAGACGGTGCAGCGTCGTCAGGAAATCCGCCGCGGCAATCGGGTCAAGCTGTGCCGTCGGTTCATCGAGCAGCAGCAGACGCGGCTGCATGATCATCACGCTTGCTAAATTCAAAAGCTGCTTCTGTCCGCCCGATAAGGTTGCGGGATCACGGTCCAGCAGTGCCTCGATTCCGAAATAGGATGCGATCTCCGCGATGCGTCTCTGCATAATATCCGGCGGCGTCTGCATATTTTCCAGCCCGAACGCAAGCTCATGCCAGACCTTGTCCGTCACGATCTGCTGCTCGGGATGCTGCATGACAAAGCCGATCTCCGCAGCGGAAGTGCGCGCATCGAGCTCCGGCAGCGGCGTGCCGCAGAAGCTGACGGTTCCCTGCTGTGTACAGAGCGGTGTCAGCTCACGCTTGAGCATGCGCAGGAGGGTTGTTTTGCCGCAGCCCGTCGCACCGCAGAGCACGGCGAAATCGCCCTGTGCCAGCTGAAAGGATACATCCGACAGCACCGGCGCTTTGCATTCCGGATATGTCACTGTCAGATGCCTGACCGCAAGCGCTTCCATGTCACTGTCTCCTTTCCCTCGTGAATCAGCGGCAGCGCCGCAAGGATTGCATATGCCGCGAGGACTGCAAAATAAAGCTGATTCCGGTCCGCTGGCTGACAGACCGGATAAAACTGCCAGTCGAGCACACCGGAAGCAATGCCCGCGATGACAGCCGCCGAAAGCAGCAGTGTACCGAGCAGCAGGATAAAGTCTCCGGTATGCCAGCGGAAATACGTGAAGCTGCTGCGCTTTCCGATGCCGTAGCCGCGCGCGGACATGCTGTTTGCGGTGATGATGCCGTTCTCGAGCGCCCATGTCAGCAGAATGGAAAAGATGCGCAGTTCGCCACAGATATCGTCAATCAGATGCCCCTCGCGGTACAGCCCGACTGCGCGCTGTGAAATCCGGATTTTCTGCATCTGCTGACGGAACAGCGTCAGATTGCGCACCGCCATAGAAAAGATCAGCGCGAGCTTCGGCGAAAGATACCGGAACAGATAAAACAGCTTTTCGCTCGTCATGAGATCGGAGAAGCTGCGGAACCAGTAGAGCACCGCCGCAAGCCGGATGCCGGTGACCGTGCCGTAGAACAGTGCCTCCGCGGTATATGCGCGCTGATTGATGAAGAAAAGCACTGTTGTACCGTGCTGATTCCAGAGCGGATTGAGCAGTGCAAACAGCACCGGCATACCGATTGCCGCGATATGGAAACCGATGTGTCTGCTGCCGTTTCGCAAGACAAAAAACGCAATCGCGCACAGCAGGGAGAGCCCGAGCAGCAGCGGTTCCATGCAGAAGATCGTGATGCATGCCGTCAGCAGCAGATGCACGGTCACTGCCGCCGGATTCATATTTTCAAAGTCCCGCATCTGCTGCCTCCTTTCACAGATTGACTGTATAAAGCCACATAATCCGGTCGCCGTCGTGAACGGGGCATGCGCCGCAGCCGACGGAGGGGCGCTCACCGTTGACGGTATACGTCCAGCCGGAAAGATCACCGAAATCGAATTCATAGAGCGAAGCGATGCCGCGCACATATGCGGTATTGACCGTGTCGCCAGAAACGCCGTCCACCTCGATCTGCAAGCTGTATGCCTTCACGGCATCATAGAGCAGCTCAAGCGCATTTTCATCCGCGGAGATTGAAAACTCCGTCAGCGGCATGATTTCGCCGTCCGCCGGAAAGCGTTCGCTTCCTTCCAGACCGCAGATCACATCGCAGCGGATTGCCATTGTCACCGTGCCGCCGCCGGCGCGCGCTTCATTCTGATAAAACTGCGCAGGCGATTCGATTTTGATGAGCCAGATCACTGCCGCCGCGATGACAAATCCGCCGAGAATTGTCAGATATGTTTTCGGGCTGCGGCGCTTCCGGATCAGGCAGATTACCGCGAGTACAGCGGAGATCAGAGCTGCAGCCGCAGTCAGCGGAAGACGGTAGGGATATTTTTCCGTTTCACTGCGCGAATCGGTCGGCGGTGCTGTTGTGTGTATGATTTCCGCTGTTGATTCGGTGCAGATTGTTGTTGTATTGCCGGATGCGGCGGAAGCAGACACAGCCGCGGAGACAGCGGTTGTCTGTCCGGCAGCCGCGGTGCTTGCTGTGCTGCGGGATTCTGTCAGTATACCTTCTGTATTCGCAGCGGCGGAGTTTTTCTGCGTATCACTGCTTTTATCATCCGCCTGCGTCGTGACGGTTGTCTGCACAGTCTCAGGTTCCGCTGTCAGCGCAGGCGGCGCACCGTGAAAGAGCAGCAGATTCTGTCCGCGCTGCTGCAATTCCGCCGCGGTGAATGCTTCATAGACCTGCATCGTCGCCATATCGCTGACATCGCCGCCGAGTGTGTGTGAAAATCTGCCGTCTTCGCAGCGGAATTGCAGAATGCCGTCCAGCAGTGTATTCCCCGAGACAATGAACCGTCCGTCGGAAATCGCGTCGATGCCGAGCACGGAAAGCGCGATCCAGACCTGTGCGGTGCTCTCGGGATTCTCCGTGCCGAAGCTCTGGTATGCGCCGCTCGAAAGCTGAATATCCGCGAGAAAATCAACGCCGCGCGAAACGGCATCCGATACGTTCCTGTTGTCCTGATACGGCGCAAGTGCCTGCAAGGTCATTGCGGTGACATCGACATCACCGGTGCCGCCCTGCAAGGCCCAGCCGCCGTCCGGTGCCTGCTGATGCAGCAGCTCCTGCACGAGATCATCATTGCTGTACTGTGTTGACGGCACGCCGTTGTTCATCAGATGCAGCGCAAAAATCCAGCTCATGATGCCCATTTGACCTGCACTCTGATCGAGCAGCTCGGAGCAGACCGCCGGTACTGCCGTATTGCAGGCTGCGAGCGTCAGCGCCATGCGTTCGCGGGCTGTCGCAGAGGGAACCTGCTCAGCGGCAAGATACTGCTGCAATGCGGTGCTGTATGCATCATGATGATATCCGCCGCGTGCCGCCAGCAGCATCGTGTACCAGTCCGGCGAACTCAGCCCGACCTGTGCAGGCAGTGCATCATCGAGCCATTGCTGCACATCGCCGCCGCTGACCGCGTCCAGCAGTTCCGCTGCATATTCCGGAATCTGTTCGTCATACGCATCTGCATGCAGCGGCAAAAGCAGCCGGATGCCGCTCAGAATGATCATCAGAGCGGCAAATCCGGCTGCATACATTCGTTTGCGGTCAGTCATTGCGGCGACGGAGTGCAAATGCGGCTCCGCTTGCGAGAACTGCTGTCAGGGCAAGTGCCGGAATCGCAGCAGATTCGCCGGTTTTTGCAGCGGTTGTGCTGCTTGTGGAGGAGGACGCAGGCTTTGCAGCCGTCGTGGTAACTGCGGCAGCTGTCGTCGTCGCGGCGGTTGTCGCAGTGGTATCCGCAGCGGTCGTTGTGGTTTCGATTGCGGTCGTTTCCGCGGCTGCAACGGATGCATGGAGCACCGGCGGCACCAGTGTATCGGTATCAGAGACTGCACTGACGAGCAGATCGCCGGTCTTCTCGAATTTCACTTTGACTTCGCCGTTTTCATCGGTCTTGAAGGCAGTCTTTTCGCCGTCGATTGTAATCACGGCACCGGCTGCCGGAACGGTCTTTGCAGCGCCGTCCGTACCGAACACAAATTTCGTGAGCTTGAGTGTTTTCTCATCGCCCTGCTTTGCATCCTTGATCTCCTTCTGATCGAAATAGCAGAAGCTGTCGCTCCAGCCCTTCAGATCGGAATAGACAAAAGCGGTCAGCGTACCGCCGTCCTTGACCGGATCGGTCAGTCCCATAGAAAACTGATTGTCCGCGTAGTAGC
>JAEEGL011544190.1_pt1 | contig 38716 bp, 35 predicted proteins | sample 9134231 | NCBI WGS metagenome assembly JAEEGL01 (sample SAMN16246548, study PRJNA631951) | gut metagenome | biome: gut microbiome; feature: rumen; material: fiber-attached | host: Bos | place: Iran: Karaj | collected 2018-10 | reverse complement strand
TCCACGCGGGGCGTGTTGTTGTCGCCACGGACAACCTTGTACGGCATGCGGGCCACTTCCTTGCCGACCTGGTCATAGGTCTCTCCCATGAAACGCTTGATCGAGAAGATCGTGTTGCCGGGGTTGGTGATGGCCTGACGTTTGGCAGGATTGCCGATCTTCCGCTCGCCGCCTTCGGTGAAAGCAACGACGGAAGGAGTGGTGCGCTCACCCTCGTTGTTGATAATAACGGTAGGCTGATTGCCTTCCATGACTGCGACACAGGAATTGGTGGTGCCGAGGTCGATTCCAATGATTTTTCCCATACTATCTGATATTATATTTTCATTCGTTCTGCCCGTCGGTCGCTCCGACGGCGACATCCTATCTATCCAATCCCGTGCCATTTGTTTTTTCTGCCAAATTGTCATACCGGCGTTGGAAATCCCGAAGAGAAAACGTAATTTCGCAACCGCTGGCTCGCTGCAACATGGAATACCGACTGCTATCCCCCACCGAATTTGCCGACCTCCAGGAGCGTATCCTGTATGAGGACAACCACCTGCTGATCGTCAACAAAGCGGTCGGAGACATCGTCCAAGGGGACAAGACCGGAGACGAGTGCCTGGCAGAGACCTACAAGGCCTTTCTGGCCCAGCGGGATGAAAAACCCGGAAAAGTCTATCTCGGCATTCCCCACCGCCTGGACCGGCCGGTGAGCGGGATCACGCTTTTTGCCAAGACATCCAAAGCCTTGGAGCGCTTGTCCGCCCAGTTCCGGGAGGGAGAAGTCCACAAAACCTACTGGGCGCTCTGCTGCAACCGGCCGGCAGCGGCGGAAGGACATTTGAAAGGCTGGCTGGTCCGAAATGAGAAGCAGAATAAGAGTTATATCGTCGCAGATGGATCTCTTCCCAGACCGGCCCGGCATCCGGAGGCGAAACTGGCCGAACTGAAATATCGTTACTTATACAGTACGGACCGCTATCATCTGATCGAGGTCGAACTCTTGACGGGACGTCACCATCAGATCCGCTGCCAGCTCTCCCATATGGGATGCGTCATCAAAGGAGATCTCAAATATGGCGCACCCCGGTCCAATCCCGACGGAGGGATCTGTCTCCACTCCCGCTATGTCCGGCTGATCCATCCCGTCAAGAAAACGGAGCTATCTGTCACGGCTCCGGTCCCGACCTCCTGGAAAGGGGTCCGGGACTAACGCTTTCGCAGCGAATCCACGTATTCCTCGTGCCACGCAGTCGGCGTCTTCGCTTCAAACAAGCGGAACGCCATGTTGAACGACACCGTGGAATGAAAGCCGGACATCATCGAGACTTCTTCCATTTTCAAGTGCGGATCTTTCCGCATCAGATCCAGCGCATAACGGATCCGATACCAGTTGATGAACTGCCGAAAGTTTTTTCCTGAATAATAATTGATCGTTTTTGAAACGTACACTTTATTGGAGAAGATCGATTTGGAGAATTGTTCCAAGTTGATCCGCTCATCCAGATAGGGTCGCTTTTCCTCCATATAGGTCACGATGCGTTGGAACAATTCGTATCCCCGCTTGCCGGCCCCATCCGGAGCCGGCGAAGGTTCCGGCTGTCCGGTCTCGGCCGGAACAGCCGGAGCAACTGGCTGCGCATGCCGGAATAAAAGAAAAAGAAGAACAGTGCTCAAGACCAATGTCAGAAGAAAACAGCATGCCCCTCGGACAAAGAATGGATAATCTGAAAACGCGACTCCGAAAAACAAGCCTCCGAGAAGAACCGAGAGCAAGGTGCAAAAGAAAGATGCACAGATGATTTTTTTCATAATAGATAGGTTTATGGTTTAAAAGTTAAGTAAAAAAACGGCACCGAAGTATCGCTACTCCGGCGCCGCCAGTCAGATTTTAAAGAATCTTTCAGATTTTAATTCTTTTTTTGGACCGGGCCAGTTTGATTGTCTCAAATCCTTTGCCATAGACCCCCACCACGGAGGAAACAGACAAGAAGGCGTCCGGGTCGATATCCTTGACAATTTTCAATAAAATCTTGAGATCGGTCTTGCGGGTGATCACCATCAAGACCTGCGTCTCACTCTGCGTGTACCACCCCTTCCCTTCGATGGCCGTGACACCCCGGTGGAGATCCCGGGTGATCACGTCGGCGATCTCTTCATATTTATGAGACAAGATGAACACCTGGACAGACTGCTTCGATCCGGACAGGTACAAGTCCAGGACCGTACTGCAGATGGTGATCAGGATCAAGCCATACACGACCGTGATAATCTTCTCGGTGAAAGGCACCAGCGCTCCGGCAGGTGTATAAGACGGTACCAACAGGGAGGACAGGATAATTACGATATCCATGGACAAAATCATCCGGCCCGGGGAGACATTGCGATACTTGTTGACAATCAAGGCAATAATGTCCGTACCACCGGTACTGCCTCCCTGAGAGATCGTCATCCCGATGCCGATGCCGGCCATAATGCCGCCGATGATGACACACATCAGTTTGCCATTGTCGACCGCCAAGGTCTGGACGATATCTTGCGGGATGATATCTTGAAAGATATTGAGCCCGACGGAAGCCAGGACAATCGCATAAACGGTCTTCGCCCCGAAAGACTTCCCCAACAGAAACAGCGCAGCCACCAGCAAGACTACGTTGATGGCAAAGTAGGAATAACCGATCTTGATCACGCCACCCGTCGCATACTGGATGATGGAGGACAGACCCGTCACACCGCCGCCGACCAAATTGTTCGGTACCAGAAAGATGGTCCAACCGAGCACATAGCTTAAGATACCTAAGGTGATCAGCAGGTATTCCTTGATGGAAGTCCAGACTTTTTTGCCTTTCTCAGCCATACTATTCTTTGTTTTTCTTATTCAGATTGATTCCGCTTTTGATCTCTTCAAAACCCTCACCGTATACATTGCTGGCCGGGGTGATGGAAATGAACGCCGTTTTATCCAGCTCCTTGATCTTCCGGGTCACCTCATGCACTTCTTTCTGGCGCATGACGATCAGCAAAACCTTCTTCTCCTGCTGGGTATACCATCCCATCGCCTGTATCGCCGTGACACCACGCTCCAGATCGTGGATAATATAATCTGCAATCTCCTGATACTTATTGGAGAAGACCATGAGCTGGACCACCGACCGTCCGCCGATCAAAACGGCATCCAAGACGGGAGCAGATATCAGGATCATGATGAAACCGTAGATCAGATCCGCGAAGGTGCGGTCCGGCAGCAACAACAGGGACATCACGATCACGAAATCGGTCACCAGGAAGAAGCGCCCGGGCGAAATCGGCCAGAACTTATTGACCATCAGGGCCAGGATATCACTCCCGCCGGTACTTCCCCCATGGCGGAAGATCACGCCCAGGCCAACGCCCTCCAGCAGGCCGCCGATCGCAGGGATCATGATCTTCTCCGGCACATAGAGAAAATGGCCTTCGACGCTGTGCGCCTGCGGGAAAATGGACATGAGTTGGAAGAAAACCGACGCCAGGACAATACAGTAGATGGTCTTGAACCCGAATCGGGCGCCCATCACGGCAAAAGCGATCAACAGCAGGATGACGTTGAACGCAGCATACAGGAAGGATACCTTCAGCCTACCGCCGGTGGCATACTGAATGACGGTGCAAAGACCGGTCAGGCCACCGCTGGACATGCCATTGGGGATCATGAACAACTCCCAGGAGGCGCAATAGAGGATCACCCCCAGGGTCATCATGACATAGTCCCCGATGGTGGAAAGAAGTTTCTCGCGGCTTAAGTTCAGGCTCATTTCACGACAATGTTTACGATCTTTCCCGGTACGACAATCACTTTGAGGATCTGCATGCCGGCGACATATTTGGCTGTTTGCTCCATCTGGCGCACCTTCGCCTCCACCTCAGCACGATCCATCGATTTCGGCAAGTCCACCGTAAAACGGGTCTTTCCGTTGAAGGAGACGGCGTAGGTACAATTATCCTCCACGGTATAGGCTTCGACATACGCCGGGAAGGCGGCATCAGAAACACTCGTCCCGTGACCCAGGGCATGCCAGAGTTCTTCGGCGATATGAGGGGCAAAGGGGCTGAGCAGCACCACCATCGGCTCCAGGATCTCCCGCTTGTCGCACTTCAGTGAAGTAAGATCATTCACCGCAATCATGAAAGCGCTGATCGTCGTATTGAACGAGAAGGACTCGATATCTGCCTGTTCCTTGCCGATCAGGCGATGAAGAACCTTCAGTTCGGCGGGAGTCGCCTTTTCGTCCGTCACCAGCCACTGATCCCGGTCGTAGAACAACCTCCAGAACTTCTTCAAGAAGCGGTTGACACCGTCAATGCCTTTTGTGTCCCAAGGCTTGGACTGCTCCAGCGGGCCCAGGAACATCTCATACAAACGAAGCGTGTCGGCGCCGTACGTATCGCAGATGACATCCGGGTTGACCACATTGAACATGCTCTTGCTCATCTTCTCAACGGCCCAGCCACAGATATATTCGCCGTCTTCCAACACGAACTCCGCATCGGCGAATTCAGGCCGCCAAGCCCGGAAGGCTTCCAGGTCGAGGCGGTCGTTCCGTACGATGTTGATATCCACGTGGATCTCCGTCGTCTCGTATTGATCCTTAAGCCCGAGAGAAACAAAAGTATTGGTCCCGACGATACGATAGACAAAGTTGGAGCGACCCTGGATCATGCCCTGGTTGATGAGTTTCTTGAACGGCTCATCTTCGCATACATAACCCAGATCATAGAGGAATTTATTCCAGAAACGGGAATAAATCAAGTGTCCCGTCGCATGCTCCGTACCACCGATATAGAGATCGACGTTGCGCCAATACTCATCGGCCTCGCGGCTGACAAGGGCCTGGTCGTCATGCGGGTCCATGTAGCGCAGATAATAAGCGCTGGATCCGGCGAAGCCCGGCATCGTGCTCTTCTCCAGCGGGTAACCGTGCCAGGTCCAGTCCTTGGCACGGGCAAGGGGCGGTTCACCGTCGGGCGAAGGCTTGTACGAATCAATCTCCGGCAAGCACAGCGGGAGCTCCGACTCCGGCAGCGGGCAAGGAATGCCGTCCTTGTAGTAGATCGGGAACGGCTCACCCCAATAGCGCTGACGGCTGAAAATGGCATCCCGCAAACGGAAGTTGGTCTTCCGGTGGCCGAGTCCATGCGCTTCAACATAATCCTTGGCAGCCTCGATTGCTTCCTTGACCGGAAGACCATTCAAGAAACCGGAATTGCACATGATCCCTTCCTTGGCATCGAAACTCTGTTCGGACACGTCGCAGCCCTCGATGAGCGGGATGATGGGCAGGTTGAATTTCTTGGCAAAGGCATAGTCACGGCTGTCATGGGCCGGAACGGCCATGATGGCACCGGTTCCATACCCCGCCAGCACATATTCAGAAATCCAGATAGGGATCTGCTCCCCAGTCAGCGGATTGATGCCGTACGAACCGGCAAATACGCCCGTGACCGTCCGTGTCTCGGCGATACGCTCCCGTTCCGTCTTTTTGCGTACTTCCTTCACATAAGCGGCAACAGCCTCTTTCTGCGCTTCCGAGGTCAATTCGTCTACCAGTTCACTCTCCGGAGCGAGCACCATAAAGGTGACACCAAACACGGTATCCGCCCGTGTCGTGAAGATGGTAATCGGTTTCTGGCGGCCGTCGCAAACCGTATTGAACACCATTTCCGTTCCCTCGGACTTGCCGATCCAGTTGCGTTGCATCTCCTTGAGGGAATCCGTCCAGTCGAGCCGGTCCAGCGAGTCCAGCAGTCGGCCGGCATAGGCTGACACGCGCAACTGCCACTGCGTCATCTTCTTCTGTTCCACAGGGAATCCGCCGCGGACAGACAGGCCGTCTTTGACCTCATCGTTGGCCAGGACCGTGCCGAGGCCTTCGCACCAGTTGACGGAAGTCTCGCCCTGGTAAGCAATGCGATAATTCATCAGGATGTCCGACTTCTCCTTCTCGGAAGCGGCCGCCCAACGCTCCGGCGTGACATCTTCGTAACCGGTCGTCTCAAACCGGGCCACCAACTCCTCGATCGGACGGGCCTTGTCCTGAGCCGGATCATACCAGCTGTCAAACATCTTCAGGAAAGCCCACTGCGTCCATTTGTAATAAGCTGGATCACAGGTACGTACCTCGCGGTCCCAGTCATAAGAGAACCCGATCCGGTCAAGCTGGCTGCGATAGCGGTTAATGTTTTTGGTCGTCGTCACTTCCGGGTGCTGGCCGGTCTGGATGGCGTATTGCTCGGCCGGGAGGCCGAAAGCATCATAACCCATCGGATGGAGGACATTGAAGCCGCACAGCCGCTTATAGCGGGAGAAGATGTCACTGGCGATATAGCCCAGCGGGTGTCCGACATGCAATCCGGCCCCGGAGGGGTAAGGGAACATGTCCAGCACATAAAACTTCGGCTTGCTAGTATCGATTTCCGCCTTGAACGTACCATCTGCCGTCCATCGGGCCTGCCATTTACTCTCAATCTCTTTGAAATCGTAATCCATGTTTCGTTATCTTTTGTTTTTCTTTTTTTCCAGTCGGAACTCCACATACAGGGAGATTTCAGCCTTGACTTTCTTGCCGTGGACATAGCCCGGCTTCCAGGCGGGAGAAGCCGAAATGACGCGGACGGCCTCCGCATCCAGCAGTTCATCCACGCCTTTCAAGACCTTCACATTCGTGACCTTTCCGTTCTCATCGATGACAAAATCCACCAGCACACGCCCCTGGATCCCATTCTTGACCGCTTCCTGCGGATAGCGCAAATACTGATACACCCATTTCTCGAGGAAGACCCGCGGGTCGTTGCTACCCAGGAAGGAAGGACGGCGGTCACAATCATAATACGGGATCACCGTCTCTCCGGAAGAGCCACGCTTACGCACCTCCGAATCCACATTGAAGATGGGCCGAGGCCCGTTGATCAAGGAAACGGAGTAATTGTAAATGTATTCCAGTTCCCGCTCCATGGCCTCGTATTCGATGATTCCTTCCACATCCCGATGGGTCCGGTACTCCGGGAAGCGTCCCGTAGTGAAAAGGATGGAAGGGATCTCCTTATCGTAAAAGGATATCTGGTCCGAGACGAAAGGTTGCTCTGCCGTAATCTCCGGCAGGACAGGCTGAAGGGTGTTTTCCAGCGTCTGCGCTATGATATTCATGTCCGGGTTGGAGAAGGAATAGGCATAGAAGCCTTCGCTGGCCGTTCCGAGCATATCCAAGTCGATCATCGCCTCGATATGGGAGACATCGGCAAAAGAACGGTTCAGAAAATACCACGAGCCGGCAAACATTGTCGTTGAAGCGCCAAAGGCAGCCAGGATCACGGAACGCCGCAGCATCATCGCATTGGTATTGAGCATCCGGGCCAGTTCGATCAGCATCGCGACGCCGGAGGCATTGCCATTGGCACCGTTGAAGACGACCGTCCGCTTTTCCCCATCGACCGTCATGGACATCGTGCCGAGGTTGTCCATCCGGGCACCGATCACGATATATTTGTCTCTCATGGTCTTATCATATCCGGGGATAAAGCCGATCACGTTGCGGGAGGTCAAGGTATCCCCCGTCTCCTGACGGATGCCGAAAGGATCTCCCTCCTCGCCCGAAAGGATCTCTACGCCATAGGACTTCAGCAGATCAGTCACATAGATGGCCGCCTCCCGTTCCCCTTCGGAACCGGGCGCCCGCCCTTGCCGCAAGGAAGAGGACAGGTAGGAGATATGCTCCTTGAAGGCGGACACGGTCTCCGAATCATTCAACCCTGCGTAGTCGCTCCGATACTGGGCTGATACCCATAGGCTGGACAGGGCCAGCAGCAGCGTCAGGAATAAGCGTCTCATGGCATCATGTCTTTAATGAAGATCCAAGCATCTTTGGGGCAGAACTTCTCGGTGCGTACCCGCTGATAAGCGTCCAGCAAATCGCCGAAATGATCCGTAGGGCAAACGCCCACGATCGCATTGCTCCCCCGTGTATATTTCATGACCACTGATTCGTAGCCGGCTTCCTTCAGACTGCCTGCAAACTTTTCCGCATTTCCGGGCAGGGAAAAACCGGCCAGCACGATGCAATAACGGAACGGGATATCTTCCAGCCGCAGCCCAGGCAACGAACGGGAATGGATCCGGGTTACCCGGTTCTGCGAGAAAAAGGTCTCCGCTGAAACGGAGTCGGTCTGATGCTTCTCCAAGGCTGCCAGGGAATCACGCACAGCACGTTCCCGCTCCTGAGCCAGCTGATCCGCCACCGCTTGGGAGACGACTGCTGCCCTTTTCTGCTCGAGTTGTGCCGATGTCGGCCGGCCAGCCACCCAACGGAAGAAATCGCACCCGGTCACGGTAAGTAACAGGATGGTGAGAACGCAAATGACAGGGATTCTTCTCATGATCGTATATCCATTCATTATAACTTGCAAAGTTAATGAATAATCCGTGACAAAAAAATCCTATCTTTGTACTCAATATGAGGAAAACCATCAGACTGGAAGCGATTGATCCCGTTGAAATCTATGGGGTCGGAAACAAGATTTTAGAAGCGTTCTGCACCTATTTCCCGGCATTGAAAGTAGTCGCCCGCGGTGATAGCATTATCTTGGAGGGAAAGGAGACGCAGATCGAGGAGTTCGAAACAAAACTGGCCGAGTTGATCGAGCGTCGGCACCATAAGATGAACCTGACCGTGTTTGACGTGGAGGATATTTTCGATGGAGAGAGCTCCCCGGACAAATTCCGCCTTAACGGCGAGGCCGTGATCGTCCACAGTACCGACGGCAAGCCCATCAAGGCCCGCAACCGCACCCAGCAAGAGATGGTGAAAGCCTATTTCGACAATGACCTTCTCTTTGCCGTAGGGCCCGCCGGTACCGGAAAGACCTACGTCGCCATTGCGCTGGCTGTCAGGGCTTTGAAGAACCGGGAGATTAAGCGGATCATCCTCACCCGCCCCGCCGTTGAAGCCGGCGAACGTCTGGGCTTCCTGCCGGGCGACCTGAAAGACAAACTAGACCCCTATCTCCAGCCCCTGTACGATGCGCTGGGTGACATGATTCCTGCCCGCAAACTGCAAGAATTCATGGCGGAAGGTACCATCCAGATCGCGCCTCTCGCCTATATGCGCGGCCGGACCTTGGATCGCGCCTGCGTTATTCTGGACGAGGCCCAAAACACCAACCTGGGACAACTGAAGATGTTCCTCACCCGTATGGGCAGCAATGCCAAGTTCATCGTCACCGGCGATGCCAGCCAGGTGGACCTCCCCCGGAAAGAAGATTCCGGGCTGCTCAAAGGCATCTCCATGCTGGAGCACATCAAGGGGATCGCCACGATCCGTTTTACCAATGAAGACATCGTCCGCCACCCTTTGGTAACGAAGATCGTCAAGGCCTTCGACAAGATCGAAGAAACGAACTAACTGGGGATCTTTTTGCCGCTTCCGTTGCCGGATGACGGCGTGATAAAGACCAAAGACTGGATCTGGGACTCCACACTCTTTTTCACCTCCTCCTCCGCAGGAGCCGGCACTGAAGGCTTGCTGCGCCAGCCTCGTTCCTCCAGGCGAGCGAGCAATTCGCGCGTCCCGGCCCCGTGCGCAGAAAGCCACGGCGCGGAGGCGGTCTCCGTGGCGCGCGACAACGCCAGCAGCAGATGCAGCGCCTGCACTTCCTCCGAACCCACCTTGAGCGACTCGAATGCCGCCATGTTGATCACATTCTGCGCACTGCGGCCGACAGTCATCCGATCGCTGGCGGCATACGGCACGCTCTGCGAGCGGAACAAACAGGAATCCACGTAACGTTTGAGCCCCTTCAGCTCGATGCCAAGCTCACCCAACAGCAGGCACGCGGCATTCTCGCCATGGCGTAAAACGCCGAGCATCAGGTGGTCCGCACCGATAGCATAACTGCCTGTACGCATCGCTTCGTCACGGGCGTACAGGAGGATGGTGTTCAATTCTTCAGAAATCCTGATTTGCATAAATAAATATTGGTACAAAAATAGGAAATTTATCGGATATTTTTGCTAAATTTGTACGTTTATATCAAGTCATTATTTATAGGAGAAAAGATATGAGTGAAGAAATGACCAAAGAAACGATTCACGGTCTCATCGAACCGGTCGAGATCGACCATGAGATGCGGACCGCCTACATCGACTACTCGATGTCCGTTATCGTTTCCCGGGCTCTGCCGGATGTCAGAGACGGCCTGAAGCCTGTCCAGCGAAGAGTGCTCTTCGGCATGGACGGCCTGGGACTGAGCTATTCCGGGCAGACCAAGAAATCCGCCAGAATCGTCGGAGAAGTCTTGGGTAAATTCCACCCCCACGGCGACTCCAGCGTATATGATGCCATGGCTCGTTTGGCGCAGAATTGGAACCAGCGCTATCCCCTCATCTTCGGACAGGGTAACTTCGGTTCCATGGACGGCGATCCCGTTGCGGCCATGCGATACACGGAGGCCAAGTTGGAGAAGATGGCCGAAGACGTGCTTTCCGACCTGGACAAAGACACGGTAGACTTCCAGCTTAACTTCGACGACACCATCCCGGAACCGACCGTTCTTCCGACCAAGGCCCCGCTGCTGTTGTTGAACGGCTCTTCCGGCATCGCCGTCGGTATGGCGACCAACATGGCGCCGCACAACCTCAGCGAGTGCTGCGACGCGATCTGCGCCTACATCGACAATCCGGATATCACGACCGAGGGCTTGATGGAGCATATCCAAGGCCCCGACTTCCCGACCGGCGGCATCATCCAAGGCCGGCAGGGCATCATTGACGCGTATAATACCGGCCGCGGCAGAGTGGTCGTCCGCGCCAAGACGGAGATTGAGGAGCTGGACAACGGCCGTGAAGTCATCGTCGTGACCGAGATCCCGTACATGGTCAACAAGAGCGAGATGATCAAGCGCATCGGCGAGATGGTCGAAGACAAGAAGATCGAAGGCATCTCCGACATCAAGGAGCTCACCAGCCGCGAAGGCATCCGGATCGAGTTCCTGGTCAAGAAAGACGCCAATGCCAATGTCGTCCTTAACACGCTCTTCAAATATACCGCCCTGCAGTCCAGTTTCGCCATCAATAACGTGGCCCTGGTGGGGGGACGTCCCCGGACGCTCTCTCTCAAGGAAATGATCGGCCACTTCGTGGATTTCCGTCACGAGGTCGTCGTCCGCAGGACGAAGTTCGAGTTGGAGAAGGCCCTCAAGCGGGCCCACATCCTGGAAGGTCTGCTCAAAGCGATCGATATCATTGACGAAGTCATCCAGACGATCCGGGAGGCGCGCAATGTGGACGAGGCCAAGGCCGAGCTGGTCCGGCGCTTCGACTTCACGGAGATTCAGGCTGCCGCCATCGTCGAGATGCGTCTGCGCCAACTCACCGGACTGGAGAAAGAGAAGCTCCAGAACGAATACGACGAGTTGGAGAAGTTCATCGCCCGCTGCCGCGAGATCCTCGCCAGCGAGACCGAGCAGCTCGCCATCGTCAAGGCCGAGACCCAGGAGTTGAAGCAAAAATATGGCGATCCCCGCCGGACGGAGATCACCCTCTCCGCCGAAGAGTTCAACCCGGAAGACTTCTATGCCGACGACGATGTCGTCATCACGATCTCCCACCTCGGCTATATCAAGCGCACGCCGCTTACGGAGTTCCACACGCAGAGCCGCGGCGGCATCGGCAAGAAGGCCAGCGCCACGCGCGACGAAGACTTCATCGAGCACATCTACGTCGCCAACATGCATTCCACGATGCTCTTCTTCACCGAGAAAGGCATCTGCTACCGGCTCAAGGTCTATGAGATCCCCGAAGGCTCCCGTACCTCCAAGGGACGGGCGATCCAGAACATCATCGCCATCGATCCGGACGACAAGGTCAAGACTTACCTCAACGCCAAGTCGATCGAGAGCCGGGAGTATACCGACAGTCACTTTGTCGTCCTGGTCACCCGCAAGGGTATCTTGAAGCGTACCAGCCTCACCAACTTCGCCAATGCCCGCAGCCGCAACAAGGGATTGATCGCCATCAATTTCAAGGAAGGTGACGGCCTGTTGGATGCCATCCTCACGGACGGCAACGCCCAGATCTTCATCGCGGCCCGGAACGGACGTTGCGTCCGATTCGACGAAAACGCCGCCCGCGAGCTCGGCCGTACGTCCATGGGCGTTCGTGGCATCAATATTGAAGAAGAGGATGAAGTGATCGGTATGATCTCCCACAACCCCGAGGATCCGGAAGATGCCGGAAAGACTGTGCTGGTCGTGAGCGAGAATGGATTCGGGAAGCGTTCCGAGCCGGACGAGTACCGGATTACGAACCGCGGCGCCAAGGGTGTGAAGACCATCAACATCACGGAGAAGACCGGCAAGTTGGTCGCTATCAAGTCTGTCAGTGAAGACAACGACCTGATGATCATCAACAAGTCCGGGCTTGTGATCCGGATGAGCGTGAGCGACATCCGCGTGGCCGGCAGGGCGACGCAAGGCGTCAAGCTCATCAACATCCGTCCCGGAGACAGCATCGCGGCCGTTTCGCCCGTTGCCGGAGCCGAAGAGGAAGAAGAGATGACAGAAACCGTAACTACTGAAACAGAATAATAACAAATCAACCATTTACCAATTATGAAAAAGATTGCATTAGTTTTGGCCCTGATCGCCTCTTTGCAGGTAGCGGGCGCACAGACCAAATCCGTCTCTGCAGCCAAGTCTGCAGTGGATGCCGCAGCAGCCGCGGCTGCCAATCCCAAAAAAGCCACTAAGGTGGCGACCTGGCTCAAGCTCGGTCAAGCTTGCATGGAGGCTTATGAAGCCCCTCAAGGCAGCGCCTGGGTCGGTGCCAGCAAGCAGGATCTCCAGCTTATCATGGGCAACGCCAAGCCGAGTGCCGTTGAGGATGTGGTTCTCGAGGGACAGGCTTTCTCGAAGGAAGTCTATCCGAACTGCAACTACTATTTCCGTGATGGCGTCTTGCAGATGATCGAGGTGACCAACCCGGCCCTCCCGAATGCGCTGGACAAGGCCTTCGAGGCATATAAGAAGGCTTACGAGATCGACACGAAGCACAGCAAGGCCAACGACATTGCCACTGCGCTCAAGAACATCGGCCAGAAATACGTCGAGCAGGCTTACAATGCCTATACTTTCGGCGATTTCAAGAAGTCGAGCGAGCTTTTCGAGGCAGCCGCCAATGTGACGTCCACGAAGCCTTGCGCCGTTGTGGATACCAATGCTTTCTACAACACGGGACTGACTGCTTGGATTGCCAAGGATTACGACCGGGCCAAGGTCTTCTTCAACAAGTGCTTGGATGACTACAAGTATGAAGGCTCCGATGGAGACGTCTATGCCAAGCTGGCTGACATCTATGAGAAATCCGGAGACAAGGTCGCCATGAAAGACATCCTCGAGCGCGGCTTCTCCAACCACCCGCAGAGCCAGAGCATCCTGATCGGCTTGATCAACTACTACATCTCCAACCAGGAGGATACCGGCCGTCTGTTCGACCTGATCGATCAGGCCAAGAAGAACGAGCCCAACAACGCTTCCCTCTACTATGTCGAAGGCAACATCAACAAGGAGCTGGGTAAGATCGACGAGGCGATCGCCGCTTATGAGAAGTGCGCTGAGATCAATCCGGAGTATGAGTTTGGTTACATCGGCCAGGGTATCCTTTACTACAACCAGGCTATCGATATCCAGGAGAAGGCAGCCAACGAAATGGACGACGCTAAGTACATGGTGCTGGCTGAGCAGTTTGAGAAGAGCCTCAAGAGTTGCATCGGTCCTTTCGAGAAGGCTTTCAACCTCACCAAGGACAACTCCCTCAAAGTGAGCTTGGCAGAGTACCTCAAGAACGCCTGCTACCGTTTCGCTTCCGAGGATGAGAGCTTCAAGGCTGCGTACGACAAGTACGCCAAGATCGTCGCCGAAGGAAAAGTTGAGTAAGTTTGATCTGCATTATCAAAAAAAGGCTGACCCCACCGGTCAGCCTTTTTTATGTTACAGATACCAAAGCACTTATTCGCTCATCCGATCCAGGGCAAGATGGATCAGATCTTCCACACCGTGCTTGTAATTGGTGTTGGCCGCATGGTGATAACGATGGGCGATGGCGTAGCAAATCGTGCCGGCGTTGTGCCCCAGTTTGGCCGCCATGCCCGCGATGGCCGAACCTTCCATTTCAAAGTTGGTGATCCGATAACCGCCGAACTCGAACGACTCGAAATCCTCCAACATGTTGGGCATCGCCAGGCCCTGACGAACGATACGGCCTTGGGGGCCATAGAAGCCCGGAGCGGAGATCGTCATCCCATGGACGCAATCATCAAACAGATGGATCAGTTTGTCGCTGGCGCGGACAAAATAGGGTGCAGGAAGTTGGGGATGCCAGTGTACATGCTTCTTGAAAGCTTTTTCGAAGTCCAGCAAGGAAATCCCGTCACGGCCTTCATACCAATTAAGCAACCCGTCACAGCCGATGGAGATGTCCGAGAAGATATAAGAACCCAAGGGCACATCCGGCTGGATCGCACCGCAAGTACCAATCCGCAGGATATCCAACGTACGATGCTTGCTGTAAACCTTGCGCGTCTTGAAACTGACGTTGGCAAGTGCATCCAGTTCAGTCAAGACAATGTCAATATTATCCGTGCCGATACCGGTAGAAAGCGCCGTGAAGCGGGTCCCGTGATAACGACCGGTCAAGGAAACGAACTCGCGGGAGGCGCTGCGGTTCTCGATCACATCCATATGGGGAGCAAACAACTCCACACGGCCGGGATCTCCGACCAGGATGACCTTGTCCGCCAGGTGCTCGGGCTTGATATGGAGATGGAACGCAGTCCCATCGCCATTGATAATCAATTCAGATTCAGGTATACGCATAAGTCAGGTATTCTTAATACTACAAACTCAAAGATAGTTTTTATTTGTGGAATTTCCTATTTTTGTCCTCCAAACCGAATCAGACTATGTGGCAGAGAATCCAAACCCTTTATCTCGCGATCGCTTTTGCGCTGATCCTTTCCCTGTTTTTCCTGGCGAAAGCCGTTGTCCCCGCTGCAGACGGATCCGTCGCCGAAACCTATAAGTACACGAGCTATATCCCCTACCTGATCCTGCTGATCGTCATTTCACTGCTGAATCTGCTGGCCTTGACGACTTGGAAGCAGCGGGTTTTCCAGATGCGCACCGCCATCCTGGCTGCGCTCATCACTCTTGCCTTTCAGGTCTGGCTGGTCGTGGATTATGTGACCTGTTCGGGGTCCATGGTATTCCGTTTCAGCGCGATCTTCCCCCTCATCGCGTTCCTGCTGGACTTGATGGCAGCACGGCGCATCCATGCCGACCAGGTGATGGTAGAAAGTTTCTCGCGCCTACGCTCATCCAAGCGGCGCAGATAGACCACCCGGCCGGGCATTGAAGCGGGCCAAAACCGCTTCCTCATACGTCTTGGAGATCGGGATCAGATCGATCAGGTCGGAGTCCAGCTCCAGGAAATAACCGCTCTTCTCTTTGGACAGCACGCGCACCTTGGACATGTTGACGATGTACTTGCGGTGACAGCGAAGCAAGTCGCTCTCCCGGAAGCTCTCCTCGACTGTCTTCAAGCGGCAGCGGAGCATGTACTGTTTCAAGACATCCTTGCTGTCCGAGTACCACACTTTGATGTAGTTGTCGTCCGACTCGATAAAGTACAGGTTGGAAGCGCTGATCGACAATTTCATCACGCCGTTGTTGTCGAACAGCGTGATCTTCTGTTCCTCCCGCGAAGAGAACTCTTCATCGGAGACGACATTGCCATAGTTGATCATCCGAATCGTCTGGTCCCGGTCCCGGATCGCAAAAAACATCCCGGCAAGCAGATAAGGCAATCCCAGGGACAGCAGGCAATACACGACTGTACGTACCGAAACGACGGCCAGCGGATAGTCCAGATGGATGACACCCCGATGGGAACCGACGAGGATCAGAACCAAGTAACAGACCGCCACCAGCAGGATCTCGACCAGAACCCAGATCAGATAGCGACGGAAGCGCAGCGACACCCACTTCTGACAGGCATACATCAAGCGCCGGCTGAGGATCACCAGCAAAAGCGCCACGCCATACACCAGCAACGAAAGGGAGAAAAGCTCCGAGAGCGGCATCTGAGACCATAGGATGTTGGAGGACGGGACGACCGCAATGAAGAAGAACACGGAAAACAGCGCGGCGAACGTCACCGTGGAAATCAACTGAACCTTTCCCAGCAGATAATCCGGGACCTTGTCACGCGCCGAAAGCATAGCATACAAATATAGAAAAAAAGATTAACTTTGCGGAAACAGGCTGCTTATGGATAAAAGAGTCGTCATCACGGGCCTCGGTCTCGTGACCCCTATCGGAAACGATGTTCCTACTTTCTGGGACAACCTCATACATGGCGTTTGCGGGATTGATTTCATCACCGATTTCCCGACGGAAGACCTGGCGGTTAAGATCGGTGGGAAGTTGAAGGATTTCGACCCCCTCCAATACGGCATGGACAAGCCCTTTGTCCGCAAACAGGATCCCTTCACCATTTTCGCCATGGCCGCTGCTTTCCAGGCCATGAACGACTGCGGCCTTCAGACCGACGAAGAAGAGCGCAATATCGATCCCGCCCGGCTGGGTGTCTATGTCAGTTCCGGTATCGGCGGATTCACTACCATCTACAAAGAGGTGGAGAAGATGATCGAGGACCCTTCCGGTAAATGGATCTCTCCTCTGTTCGTCCCCACGATGATTTCCAATATGGCCGCCGGTCAGATCGCGATCAAGTACGGCGCCCAAGGACCCTGCCTGGACATTGCAACAGCCTGTGCTACGGCGACCCATTCCCTGGGAGAAGCATACCGCGCCATCAAGCATGGTTACGCGGATGCCATCCTGGCCGGAGGTACGGATCACTGTACAATCCCAATCGGCATTGCCGGTTTTGCCAACGCCCGGGCCCTGACCCGCGCCGAAGATCCGAAGCACGCCTGCCTGCCGTTCAATGCAGACCGGGGCGGATTCGTCATGGCAGACGGAGCAGCCGTACTGGTTTTGGAGGAATATGAGCACGCCGTTGCGCGCGGAGCCCGTATCTACGCCGAAATGGTCGGCTACGGCAACACCTGCGACGCCTACCATGCCACGGCTCCGCGACCGGACGGGACAACGCAGGCCCGCTGCATCAGTCAAGCCCTCGAGCAAGCCGGATTCGACCCGGCGAAAGACCGGGTCTATATCAATGCCCACGGTACGGGAACGCATCTGAACGATCTCGCAGAAACGCTGGCCTACAAAGTTGCTTTCGGGGATTTTGCGTACAAACTCAAGATCAGTTCGACCAAGTCCATGCACGGACACATGTTCGGCGCGACCGGCGCCGCTGAAGCGATCGCCGCCGTCAAGACACTTCAGGAAGGGATCATTCCGCCAACGATCAACCTGGATCATCCGGACCCGGAGTGCGACCTGGACTACACGCCCAACGTCGCCGTCAAGGCCGACGTGACCCTGGCCTTGAGCGATAACTTTGGGTTTGGCGGGCACAATGCCTGCCTGGCTTTCAGGAAAGTTTAGACGCTGACATTCAAGAAATGGGGGCCGAAACGCTCAAACGCTTCGCGCGAAAGCTGCTCCCGATCATCCGGATGGGCGATGCTGATCATCAGTTTCGCCCTTTCTTGTAAGGATTTGCCGTACAGATCCACGGCGCCGTATTCGGTCACGATCCAATGCGCGTCAGCACGGGGCGTCACCACGCCTGCACCGGGATTCAACAAACTGACAATCTTGGACTTGCCCTTATTGGTCCGGGAAGCGAAAGCCGTGATGGACTTGCCACCCTTGGACATCGTAGCGCCTTTGACAAACTCCACCTGTCCGCCCGTTCCGGAGAAGATCCGTGTACCGATCGAGTCAGCGCTGATCTGCCCCGTCAGATCCACCTCAGTCGCCGAGTTGATCGCTTTCATGTGCGGATTGCGGGAAATGACCCAAGGGTCGTTCGTATAGGCGATGTCCTTCATCAGCACGGCCGGATTGTCATCGATGAAATCATACACCTCCTGCGAACCCAGCAGGAAAGAAGCCACCACCTTGCCCTTGTCAATGGCCTTGTTGGCACCGTTGATCACACCCGCCTTGATCAGACGCAGCAGGCCGTCGGCAAACATTTCAGTGTGCAGGCCCAGGTTCTTATGACCGCCCAACTGGGCCGCCAAAGCATTCGGCAGAGCGCCGATCCCCATCTGGATGCAGTCTCCGTCCTCCACCAGGGCTGCGCAGTTCTTGCCGATCAGCACCTCGGTCGGCGTCGGTTCGGCGAAGTCCTTGGTCACCAAGGGCGTATCATCCTCCACCAGATAGTCGAAACTGGAAATATGGATCAAATCCCCATGGGCATACGGGACATGGGGGTTGACGACGGCAATCCGCAACGCGGCCGACTCTACCGCCGCCACGGAGCAGTCCACCGAAGTGCCCAGAGACACATAACCGTTCCGATCCGGGCGAGACACCTGCACCAGGGCTGCTCCCAGTTTGATAAAGCCTTCACGATAAAGTTTCTGGCTCTCTCCCAGATGAACCGGCAGGTAGTCGGCATAACCGGCATTGACGTTCGCCCGGACATTGGGCCCGACAAAGAACCCCTGCTCGAAAAAGATCCCCTCGTAGCGCGGCTCCGAGTACGGCGCCGGGCCCTCCGTATGGAAATGGTGGAAATGGAGGTCACAGACATCTCCGGCATCCGCCCGACGGCATAAGGCTTGGATCAGCACGTGCGGCACGCTGGCCACACTGCTCAGGTGGACATGGCAATGGGACGGAATATGGCTGACGGCCTCATCGGCGGAAACGAAACGGCGTTCGGTCATAATTCAGGCAGTTTTTAGTAAATTTGGGCCGTCAAAGATATTAAATTATTCTGATGCATACAAAAGAAGAAAAGATCGAGCAGTTCTCCCGGCTGCTCGACATCATGGATGAGTTGCGAGAGAAGTGCCCTTGGAACGCTGCCCAAACGATGGAGTCTATCCGCCCGATGACGGAAGAAGAAGTATATGAGCTGAGTGATGCCATCGTCCGGAATAGCCCGCAGGAGATTTCCAAGGAGATCGGAGACCTGATGTATCACCTCGTGTTTTATGCGCGGATCGCCCAGGAACAGGGTCTGTTTGACATCGCCGATTCTATTGCCAAGGTCTGTGAGAAAATGATTTTCCGTCATCCGCATGTTTTCGGAGGAGACACCCGTCCGACGACGGCCAAGGAGATCGCCGATACCTGGGAACTGGTCAAAGCCAAAGAAAAGGGCGGAAACAAAACCGTTCTTTCAGGGATTCCCGACGCCATGCCGGCCATCCTGAAAGCCTTGTCCATGCAGGAGAAGGCGCGGGGCTGCGGATTTGACTGGGAGCAGAAAGAAGATGTCTGGGACAAAGTGGAAGAAGAACTGGGCGAAGCCAAGGAGGCCAGCGTCGACGGTACTCCGGAGGAGATGGAACTGGAGTTCGGCGATCTGCTGTTTGCCACGATCAATGCGGCCCGGCTCTACGGAGTGGATCCGGAAGTGGCTTTGGGACGCTCCTGCTCCAAGTTCCGCCGGCGCTTCACCTACCTGGAGGAGCATACCCTCAAGAAGGGACGCAAACTCACGGACCTGACCCTCGCCGAGATGGATGCCATCTGGGATGAGGCCAAGGCCCTGGGTCTGTAGTTTATTCGCTGATTTTTACTACCTTTGTAGGTTATTTATTTTATCCGAAGATGGCCTACAACGTAAAAGAAGTGAGCACAAAGCGGGATCTGCACAGATTCATCCGCTTCCCGGACCATTTGTACCGGGACTGTGCCCAATACGTTCCGGCCTTGCATTCGGATCAGATCCACGCTTTGACCCGGGTATCCACGCTATCCTACTGTAGCCGCAAAATGTGGCTCGTTCAGGACGGAAAGAAGGTTGTCGGACGGATCTGCGCCATGGTCAATCCCCGCTATAATGCACGCTATGGGACCCGACGGGCTCGTTTCGGCTGGTTTGACACCATCAATGATCCGGAAGTCGCCCGTCTGCTGGTCACAACGGCCGAGGACTGGGCCCGCAACCAGGGAATGAACGAGCTTCATGGGCCACTATATTACAACACGCTCGGGAAGCAAGGGATGCTCGTTGAAGGATTCGACAACATTCCCCCTTTCAACTGCCTTTACAACTTCCCCTACTACAACGAACTCATCCAGGCCCTCGGGTTTCAGAAGGAGTGCGATTGGCTGCAGTATAAGATCCGCGCTGACCAGGAACTCCCGGAAAAGACCCGCCGGGTAGCCAGCCTGGTCCGCGAACGATACAAACTCCATTTTGGCAGCATCGACCGTCTGAAAAAAGATCCGGAGCGGGTCCGCAAGTTCTTCCAGGCCTACAATGAGAGCTTCGCAGGAAGCGTGCACAATTTCATCCCCTTCACGGAGGAAGAAACCCAGGAAGAGGCCCGCACGACAATCCCCTTTCTCTCTGACAAGATCAGCTGCGTCCTATATGACGAGAACGAGGAGCTCGCGGCTTTCGGCATCTGTTTCCCCTCGATCTCCCGGGCGCTCCAAAAAGCCAAGGGGCACTTGCTTCCTTTCGGCTGGATCTATCTGTTACGCGCGAAAAGTAACTTTGAGACCACGGATCTGATGATCAACGGTGCAACGCCGCAGTGGCAGGACAAAGGCATTTCTGCCCTATACTACACGGAGTTGGCCGATAAAGCCCGCAAGGTCGGAATGAAATGGGCCATCTCCAACCCCCAGATTGAGACCAACAGCGCCGTCAATATCTGGAACGCCTACGAGCGGGAACTGTTTATGAGAAGGCGCTGCTATATCAAGAAAATCAGCTAATACGACAATACTATGGCAGACAATACCCTGCTTGAGAAAGTTCTCTCCCTCCAGGATAAGTTCAAATCGCTCCAGGACCAGCTGGCCAGTCCCGAGGTCGTCTCGGACATGAAACGCTTCGTACAGCTCAACAAAGATTACAAGGAGCTCGAGCCGATCATCAAGGCTGGACTGGAATACAAGAAGATGCTGGACAACCTTGCATCAGCCAAGGATATCCTGGTCAACGAAAAAGACAACGAACTGCGCGAAATGGCGCGGGATGAGATCGCTGAGATCGAGCCTAAGCTCCCGGCGATGGAGCAGAATATCAAACTGTTGCTGATCCCGGCCGATCCGGATGACTCCAAGAATGCCATGGTTGAGATCCGCGGCGGCACCGGAGGAGACGAAGCGGCTATCTTTGCCGGCGACTTGTTCCGGATGTATTCCAAGTTTGCCGAGTCTCGCGGCTGGAAGCTGGAAGTAACCGACCAGGCTCCCGGCACGGCTGGCGGCTTCAAGCAGATCGTCTTCAAGCTCTCCGGAAACGACGGCGTCTATGGCGTCATGAAATATGAATCCGGCGTACACCGGGTCCAGCGGGTTCCGCAGACAGAGACCCAGGGCCGCATCCAGACTTCCGCTGCTTCTGTGGCTGTCTTCCCGGAAGCAGGAGAGTTCGATATCGAACTGGATCCCAACGACATCCGCAAGGATCTCTTCTGTTCCTCCGGTCCCGGCGGCCAGGGCGTCAACACAACTTATTCGGCCGTCCGCCTGACCCATATCCCGTCCGGTATCGTCGTTCAGTGCCAGGAGGAACGCTCTCAGCTGAAGAACCTGGATCGCGCGATGGAGGAGCTCCGGACCCGCTTGTACAACATGGAGCACCAGAAATACTTGGATGGCATCGCCGCCAAGCGGAAGACCATGGTCTCAACCGGAGACCGCTCCGCCAAGATCCGCACCTACAACTATCCCCAGGGCCGTGTTACCGACCACCGGATCAATTGGTCCATGTACAACCTGCCTGTCTTCATGGATGGGGCCATCCAGGAATGCATCGATCAGCTCACGATCGCTGAGAACGCAGAGCGTCTCAAGGAAGCCGGGGAATAAAAAAAGAAAAATGAACCCTTCCATACCGCCTCTCCTTCACGAAGGAGGGGTGGTTTTTGAATGAGTGCTCCTCGCCGTGCTCCAAGATGAAATAGCAGTCCGGATGAAGGATTCCGGCTGAGAGCACTTTGTCTGGCAGTGATTCCAGTCCTTCCAGGGCATAGGGCGGATCGGCAAAGACGATGTCGAACTTCTCGTGGCAAAGCGGCAGGAAATCGAAAACATTGTCCCGGACCATCGTCACGTTCTCCAGGCCCAGGCGTTTGGCTTCCGTCTTGATGAAAGAGGCATTTTCCCTGGCCATTTCCACGCAATATACCCGACGGGCACCCCGGGAAGCAAACTCAAAGGACACGGCACCGGTGCCACCGAAGAGATCCAGAACTTGGAGCCCTTCCAGCTCATACTCGTTGTCCAGGATATTGAACAGGCCCTCGCGGGCAAAATCTGTCGTGGGACGCGCCTTGTATGCCGCCGGCGGGTTGACGCTTTTCCCCTTGAGCCGTCCTCCGATGATTCTCATGCGCGCTCCACAGCCTTGAAATACCGATATAGGGACATTTCCTCCTCCGGCGAAAGCTCCGAAGCCGACACCACGGTTGAGACCTCGGGATTAAGCTGGAGGGACTTCATCGCCAGAAAGAGATAATACTCAGCCGTCGTGAAGTCACCAGCCGGATAAGACTGGGCCAGCAACAGGCGCTCCCCTTGCCCGATCGCAAGATCCAAGCAGCCGTCTCCGAGATGGAACAAGATCTTGTTGTACTCCGGGCAACGCTCCTCCAGTTCACAGATCAAGCGATACAAGACAGGAGGCTGGTCCTCCTGGGAGGCATAGATAAAGACCGCTTCGTAACGCGGTAACTCCAGGAAAGATACCGCCTCCGAATCGGTCAAAGGGTATAATTCAGAAAGAATGCACCTTGCGTCCCCTTCTTCGAAAAATCGAGCAGGCACCAAGGTGCATTTATGTAAGTCGGACATAGAAAAGGGAACTACTCCCAGTTACCCGCGTTGTTGTTCGGAGCGTTGACGCTGCCGACCTGCAGGCCTTCGTAGCGGTTCATGTCACGCTGCTCGGCGTCGAGATTGATGCGGAGCCGGTTGTCCATCCCCTTCAGCAGGGACTTGTACGGGATCTTGGCCTCGAAAAGCGGCACCTGCACGCCGGAGACCATCTTGACGACCGCATCCATGATGACTTCGTCACCGTCGGAATAAGGGATGTACTTGATCTGGTTGATATCAAAATCTTTCCGGGAGGCAAAGAGGGTGTCGCGCACCGGCATCTTGTTCTCCACGGAGAAGACCAGATTCTTGTCTCCAGCCTGATAGAGCTTAAAGAGATCCATGCCCGTCATCTTGCCCTTGCCTTTGAAAGCCTTCTTGACGGCCTCGGTGTGGGCCCATGCGAGGGAGTCATCCGCAGAACCGACCTGCATGATGATCGGCATCTCGCCCTTAAGATAGAAATCCTTCAAAGAGTCCAGGTCGGCGGTGAAATGACCCGTCACGCCCTTGTAGGCGACCTCGAGGGTACGGATATCCTTCAACTGCTGGATCGCGACGGCCTTCCGGGCGTCCCGCTCCTTGTTGAAATTAACCGGCTTCATGATGCTTGCAACGATGGCATACGCCAAGAGGATGATGATGATAGGGAGTACGAGCCAAGTCAGTACCTTTTTTAACGTTTCGTTCATTTATTTAGCGTTTTTTACATTCCAACTGTCCGACAAAGTTATAAAAACGATTTATTAAATGCAATATTCTTCGTAAATTTGCGGTTGTTTTTAAGCGATTGTCCCATATGCGGAAATCACCTGTCATCAAGGCGGAAGACGTGGCCGTTTTGGAGGATTACATCCGGCAATCCTCCCGGATCGGTATTGTCTCGCATACCCGCCCGGACGGGGATGCGCTCGGCAGTCTGTTAGCATTGCAGCGCTTCGTTTCGGCGTGTTTTGGAGACGGGAAGGATTGCCGGATCCTGCTGGATGCGGAAGTACCGGACACGCTTCGCTTCTTGCTGCAGCCGGAAGAGGAGGGAAAGATCCTGATTCCCGCACCCGGTGACGAGATGGCGGCCCGTTATGCAGCCGCCTGCGACTTGCTGGTTTTCCTGGATCTCAACCAGATCAGCCGCACCGGCGGGCTGGCTCCGTTGTTCCGGGAGAAGAACGGCCGGCGCGTCATGATCGACCACCATCCGAATCCGGACACCGGTGCCTTTGACCTGCTGTTCTCGGAGACGGCCGTCTCTTCCACCTGCGAGTTGCTCTGCGGAGTTCTGACACAGTTGGGTGAGCGCATCGCCTGCCCCCTTCCGAAAGCCTGCCTCGACCCGCTGCTGGCCGGGATTACGACCGATACCAACAATTTCGCCAATTCCGTGTTCGGAGGAACGCTGGACACGGTCTCGGCCTTGCTGGAGGCCGGTGCAGACCGGGAAAACATCCTGGAAGAACTCTACAACAAATATCCCGAGCGCAGGATCCGCCTGATGGGACAGCTGCTGGATCGGGAATTGGTCATCACCGACCAAGGTGTCGCCTACATGATCCTGGATGCGGACACGGCCGAGGCCTTTGGCATCCGCGAAGGTGAGACCGAGGGCTTCGTCAATATCCCCCTCTCCATTGATCGCGTGATTCTGAGCCTTTTCGTCCGAGAGCAGGCAGACGAGTATCGCGTCTCCATCCGCTCCAAGCGGGGTTGGTCCGCCCAGCAGCTGGCCGTCCGCTATTTTGAAGGCGGAGGCCATGAACAGGCCTCCGGCGGAAAGATCCGGCTGGATGAAAAGACGAAAAGCAAGGTGGAAGTAGCCGCTTTGATCGAACGTTACACCCATGAATTCCTCAGCCATGAGAAATAGCATACCCCTGATTCTAAGCGTCTTTCTATTCTTGTGCTCTTGCGGCAAGTCCTCCTTGGAGACCACGTTTGCCAGCCAGAGCGACAAGATTGACAGCTATGTCACCCGCCAGTTGGAGTCCCATCCGGAGTACCGCGTTGTCTATGATGAGGGTGTCGTGCGGATGATCGTTGCAGACGGAGAAGGGGCCGAACTGGCCAAAGGCGGCCGGGTGACGTTCTATTACGTCGGCTACACGTTCAACAATACCACGATCAGTGTAAACAACATGTTTGCGACCAATGATCCGGACGTCGCCGCTTCCTCCAACTGGAACCTCTCCGACTCCACGCTCTTCGTCCCGACTACGATTACACTCGGCAAGGACAAACTCGTAAGCGGCTTGGAGATCGGCTTGAGAGGGGTTCAGGCCGGAGAAGACAGTTTCATCTTCTTTTCCGGCAAATATGGCTTTGGAAAACAACAACTCGGCACGATTCCTGCAAATGCAGCCATCTGTTATCACGTCCGTATAGAAGAAATAGAGAATTGAAAAGAAACATCGGATCCATGAAAAGAATTCTTGCGCTTGCCTGTCTGGCGGGAGCCCTCGTCGCAGTGGGTTGCGCCGAGGTCCCGGAGACGGGGCAGAATGATGCGGCAAAAAGATATTTCGACGCCTGGACGAAAGTCCACTATCCCAATGCGCCGAAAACCGAGCTCGGCTCGGTCATTATCAACGACGAACCCGGTACCGGCGAGTTGATCGGCACTTCTGAAGAGACTCCGTACGTCTATTGCACCTTCCGCGCCACGGATCTGGAAGGAAACATCCAGGCCAGTACAGACGCCAAGACAGCCCAGCAGCTGGGCAGCTATTCCGAGACGTCTTACTATGGCCCGCGTGTCCTCAGCCGTGCCGAAGGACGGATCAATGCCGGCCTTGCGGAGATGATGCAGACCATGCGGGTCGGCGGAACCCGGACGGCCGCCATCCCCGGCTGGCTGATGGGAACGACTTTCTATGAGACGGCCGAGGAGTATCTCAAGAACGGCTCTGGATCGGAATCCATCTACACCTTACACATTCTGGAAGGCATCCAGGACATCGTCAAATGGGAGATCGATTCCCTGCAGCGATACATGCACCGTCACTACCCGGGAATTGACTCTACGGCCTACGGTTATTACTATATCCAGACCGCCGCTCCTTTGGACACGAATACGTTCGACGGCGGCACAACGGTGTATATCAACTATACCGGACGCAACCTGACCGGACAGGTGTTCGACTCCACCATCCGGGATACAACCAAAAAGTACCGTATCTACCAGGATGGAAAAACCTATGAGCCTTCTGCGCTCAGCTGGCCGAGTGAGGATCAAAAGAAAGTGACCTTCTCGTCCGGCAACAGTCTGATCGATGGCTTTGAGAAATGCGTCCATGGCATGAAAGCCGGAGAGAAAGGCCTTTGCATCTTTTATTCCGGACTCGGGTACGGACTCAGCGGGCAAGGCGACATGATCCCGGGGTTCTCCCCGCTCATCTTCGAGATCCAGATGCTGGGTAAGAACGAAGACGGCAGCATCGACGCCGAATAAGCGACATGGCTGGGAAATCCGCACCTACCGAGCTGGGCACCCAGAACATCGGCACCCTCCTGAAGATGTACGCAGTCCCGGGCATCATTGCCATGACTGCGTCTTCTTTGTATAATGTCATTGACAGTATCTACATCGGACATATCCGGGACGTCGGCCACTATGCGATTTCCGGCCTGGCTGTCTCTTTCCCGCTCATGAACCTGTCTGCCGCGCTCGGCACTTTGGTAGGAGTCGGAGCCATGACGATGATTTCCGTGATGCTGGGACAACGCAACTACGAGACTGCCAACAAAGTTCTCGCCAATGTCCTGTCCCTGAATCTGCTCATCGGGCTGGTATTCACCGTACTTACCCTGGTGTTCCTGGATCCGATCCTGTACTTCTTCGGCGCCAGCGAGAACACCCTTCCGTTCGCAAGGGATTACATGTTTATCATCCTGCTGGGAAACGCTTTCACGCATTTATATTTCGGGTTCAACGGCATCATCCGGGCCGCCGGCCATCCCAAAGTCGCGATGGGTCTGACGCTCTTCACGGTGATTTCCAATGCCATCCTCGACCCGATCTTCATCTTCGTCCTGGACCTGGGCATCCGAGGAGCAGCCATTGCCACCGTCCTCTGCCAGTTGATGGCGCTCGCTTATTCGCTGCGCTTCCTGTCGGACAAGGAACGATTCCTGCACTTCCCCACCCCCCTCTTCCAACTGGACTGGCGGATCGCCAAGCAGTCCATGGCCGTCGGACTGGGGCCCTTCCTGATGAACTGTGCTTCCTGCGTGGTGGCCATCTTTATCAACCAGCAATTGCGTAAGTACGGCGGCGACCTGGCCATCGGAGCCTACGGCATCGCCAACCGCATCACGATGATGTTCGCCATGATCTGCATGGGCTTCAACCAGGGCCTGCAGCCGATCGCCGGCTACAATTATGGCGCCCGCCAGTACTCCCGTGTCAAGGAGATCTTCATCTTGACGGCCAAATGGGAGACCCTTGTTACGACGCTCTGCGCCGTGATCTGTATTTTCATCCCGGGCACGGCGGTCCGCCTCTTCACCAATGATCCGGAACTGATCCGCCTGTCCACCCACGGCCTGCGCGTGATGAACTGCTGCTTCGCTGTCGTCGGCTTCGGGATGGTGTCCGGCAACTTCTTCCAATGCCTGGGCATGGTCAAGAAGTCCATCTTCCTGTCCCTCACCCGGCAGTTATTGATCCTGGTCCCGCTGATCTACCTCCTGCCCCTGTGGCTCCAGGAAACGGGCGTTTGGATCAGTTTCCCGATCTCCGATGTCGCTTCGTCCGTCATCGCACTCTTCTTCATCATCAACCTATTCCGCAAATTTGACCAGCTCAAGGACGGAGAAGATCCATCCTTGATCGGAAGCAGCATCCAATAACTTATGGCACACAAGATCCTCATCAATATCGGACGCCAGTTCGGCAGCGGGGGCAAAGCCGTGGCCCGCATCCTGGGGGAAAAACTGAACATCCCCGTCTATGATCACGAGATCATCACAGAAGCCGCCCGAGAGAGCGGTTTCAGCCGTGAGTTATTTGAGCAAAGCGATGAGAAAAAGCGTGCCCTGACCCTGTCCAGCCTGTTCAATTCGAGTCGCTACGGTCATTTCAGCGACAATTACATCAACGATGCGGACCTGTTTCGCATCCAGAGTGAGACCATCCGTAGGATCGCCGAAAAAGGGTCTGCCATCTTCGTCGGCCGTGCCTCCGATTTTGTCCTCCGCGACATGGATTGCCTCGACGTGTTCCTGACCGCCCCGTTGGAGGTCCGCAAGCGTTTTGTCGCCCAACGGGAGGATTTCTCCCTGGAAGAAGCCGAGCAGATGATCCTCAAGCGTGAGAAACAGCGTGAGGACTACTACAATTACATCACTTTCGGCAACTGGGGCGTAGCCTCCAACTACGATCTCTGTATCGACAGTTCGATCCTGGGATTTGAGGGTACGGCCGATATGATCATTGAATTTGCCCGACGGAAAGGATATCTGACTGAGGATGAGGTCCGGTAAAAAACACCACTGGTTACCTTGGGCGGCCGCTGCCCTGATTGTCCTGTGCGCCTTGATCGCATCCAGGCCGCTGCGGGCGCGTCAGCCGGTCAAGTTCCCCGTGGATCTCAACAAAACCCTGACCAATGCGCAGTCTGACACTGCAGTGCTGGAGGGGCTGGACCAACAGATCCGCACCTACATGCAGGAATGGAACTTGAAAGGGGCGTCGCTCTGCATCATGCGTCATGATTCTCTCCTGTATGCCAAGGGCTATGGCATCGCTGACCGGGATGTTCCGATGAGTCCGGGCATCCTCTTGCGGGTGGCTTCCGTGTCCAAACTGATCACGGCGACGGGTATCATGCTGCTCCAGGAATGCGGCCAACTCCCGCTGGACGACTGTGTCTTTGCAGGTGGGGGCCCGTTGGAAGAGTTTGCCGACGTGATCCAGGACGACCGGCTGTACGATGTCACCATCCGGCACCTGCTCATGCACGAAGCCGGTTTCACCTCACGGGCCAGAGATCCGATGTTCCATACGAAGGATCTGATGAGAGTCTACAAGTGGAAGACGCCCCCCGACAGCGAGACCCTGGCCCGGGCGATCTTGAAGCGGAATCTGTATTTCGATCCCGGCACCGCATCGGAGTATTCCAATTTCGGATACCTGCTGCTCAGCCTGGTGATTGAGCGCCTCACCGGAGAGTCTTATGAAGACTGGATCCGGGAGAACATCCTGGCCCCCGCCCACTGTACCGACATGCACCTGGCTTACAATTACTACAAAGACAAATATCCCAACGAAACGCGTTACTACCCCCAAAGCAATGACAAGGCGGTGGAACGCTACGACAACAGCGGCGTGATGGTCCCTCGCTGCTACGGCGGCAACGACATCCGGGCCTTGAAAGGCGCCGGTGCCTGGGTTACCTCCGTCCCGGAACTGGCCCGCTTTGTCGCTTCCATCGACGGGCAGGATGAAGTCCCGGATATCCTGAGCCGGGAGAGCATTGCCCAGATGACGTTTGTCACGGACAGCGTAACCTACGGGCTGGGCTGGAACGATGTCTCAGAAGAGGGCGTTTGGACGCGCACAGGGACCTTCTCGGGAACGAGTGCACTGATCAAGAACTATCCGGACGGCGAATGCTGGATCATGGTGACCAACACCAGCACCTGGCGCGGGCCCCATTTCACGAAATGGACTTCTTCCCTCTTCACCCGGCTGCGGGAGCAATATTCTCCCCTGCTTCCCGCCAGGGATTTTTTCTACATCACGGAAGAATAACAGGGTCAAAGCTTTGGCTTTCTTGTTTTTTTCTTACCTTTACAGCGTAACGACCAATACCATTTTACCATGAAAGCACTCAAGTACATTGCGGCCGGTGTCGCCGCTCTTATGCTCCTTTCTTCATGCTCCGTCCTGAAGAACCTCTCCAGCGGCTCCAAGACCGGTACCAGCACGGGCGGTGCCCTTGCGGCCCTCTACCAGATCTTCAAAGCCTCCGGAGCCATCGACCTGGGCAATCTGGTCAACATCATCAACATCGGTAAGGTCCTGACCGGGGCCAGCGCCCTGACCAACGCCACCGAAGCCTTTGCCACCGATTTCACTTCCGGCCTGATCGAAGGCTCCAATCAGCTGATCAATGACAACAATGTCCAAGCCGTTCTGGGTGCATTGAAGACCCTGTCCAACGTGGACACATCCGCCATCACACAAGCAGCCGAGAATGCGGCCCAAGGCACGGCAACGCAGTTGAGTAATGCTACGGCCGGGGTCGCACCTACCCTGTCGGCCCTCAACAGCATTTTCAAGGCAATCCAGTAGGGTCCGGATCCACTACAGAAAGCGGACAGCCTGCCCTTTTTAGGAAGCTGGAAAGAACCCCTTCGGGGGAATGCTTCCTAAAAAGGGCAGGCTGCCCGCTTTTGCGAAGGCTTATTCAGCGTCCATCGCCTGGCAGGCGGTGATCGCGATCATCTTGTAGATGTCATCCACACTGCAGCCGCGGCTCAGGTCATTGACCGGACGGGCGATACCCTGCAGGATGGGTCCGATCGCATCGGCCTGGCCAAGACGCTGGACCAGCTTGTAAGCGATATTGCCCACTTCCAGGCAAGGGAATACCAGCACGTTGGCCTTGCCGGCAATCTCGGAACCGGGGGCCTTCTTCTTTCCGACGGAAGGTACCAGCGCCGCATCGGCCTGAAGTTCGCCGTCGATTTTCAGTTCGGGAGCCATCTCCTTGGCCAGGGCCGTTGCCTCAACCACTTTCTCTACGACCTCGTGGCTGGCAGATCCCTTCGTCGAGAAGGAAAGCATCGCCACGCGAGGATCAGCGAATCCGGCGACACTCTTGGCCGTCTGCGCTGTGCAAACCGCGATTTGGGCCAACTGGTTGGCATCGGGCATCGGGGTCACGGCGACATCGCCGATCACCAGCACGCCATCCTCACCATATTGCGGGGTCTGGGTGACCATCAGCATCGCACCGCTGACACAAGTGATGCCAGGAGCACACTTGATGATCTGAAGGGCCGGGCGCAGGGTCTCGCCGGTGGTCGAAAGCGCACCGCTGATCTGTCCGTCCGCGTGCCCGCTCTTGATGATGAGGCAACCGAAATACAGGGGATCCATAACCAGCTCATGAGCTTTCTCAATCGTCATCCCCTTGCTCTGGCGAAGCTGGAACAACAATTGGGCGTATTCCTCCGTCTTCTCACTGGTAGCAGGGTCGATGATGGTCGCCTCGGAGATGTGCTGCAGGCCAAGGGACTCGGCGTAAGCGAGCACTTTCTCCCTGTTACCGATCAAAATGATGTCGGCCAGGCCGTCCGCCAAGGCGCGGTCTGCCGCCGTGATGGTACGCTCCTCGAAAGACTCCGGGAGCACGATGCGCTGCCGGTTAGACTGGGCACGCGCGATGATTTGTTCAATCAGAGACATATGGCAGTAAAGATTATTCCATGTTTTGGACCAGGTGCATCGTATCGCGGGCAATCACCAACTCTTCGTTGGTGCAGATCATCGCAACCTTTACTTTCGAATCGGGCAAGGAGATGATCGTGTCACCGGTAGCGTTGGCATTGGCGTCGTGGTCGAACTTCAAGCCGAGGTAGCCGAAATTCTCGCAGATCCGGCGGCGCAGGCGGGCGTTGTTCTCGCCGATACCCGCCGTGAAGACGATCAGATCTACGCCCTGCATTTCCGCAATGTAAGCGCCGATCAGTTTGATCACGTCGTAAGTAAAGACCTTGAAGACCAGTTTGGCCCGCTGATCCCCTTCCGCGACAAGCGCATTGAGCTCACGTACGTCGGAAGTCTTGCCGGAAAGGCCGAGGAAACCGCTCTTCTTGTTCATCACGTTGGTCATCTCGTCAGGGCTCAGGCCCTCTTTCTTCATGATGTAGGGGACGATGTTGGCGTCGATGTTGCCGCAACGGGTTCCCATGATCATGCCTTCGAGCGGAGTGAATCCCATCGAGGTGTCCACCACCTTGCCGTCCTTGACGGCCGTGACGGAGCTTCCGTTGCCCAGGTGGCAGGTGATGATCTTGGAATGTGCCAGGTCCAGTCCGGCGAGTCTGGCGCCGCGCTGGGAGACATACTGGTGGGAGGTGCCGTGGGCGCCGTAACGGCGGACGCGGTACTTCTCGTAATACTCGTAAGGCAGGGCGTACATGTAGGCGTACGGCTCCATGGTCTGGTGGAAGGCGGTATCGAAGGTGACCACCTGCGGGACCTCTGGAAGGACATGGGAGATGGCGCTGATACCCAGCAGGTGGGCCGGGTTGTGCAGCGGGGCGAAATCGCAGCAGATCTCGATCTTCTTCAGCACTTCGTCATCGACGAGGGTACTGCCGGAGAAGAAATCGGCACCCTGCACGATACGGTGTCCCACGGCTTCGATATCCTCGAAGCTGGAGAGCACGCCGTGCACGGGATCCACGAGGGCGTCGAGGACGAGTTTCATGCCGACTTTGTGGTCGGGAATGGGGAGGGTCACGCTGTAGGGCTCCTTGCCGGTAGGCTTGTGGGTGAGGCAGCCGTCGGGGAGGCCGATCTTCTCGACCAGGCCCTTGGCCAGCAAATCATAGACATCGTCGTTCTTCATGTCGAGAAGCTGGTACTTCACCGAAGAACTGCCGCAGTTGATAACCAGGATGATCATATCGGATTGTTTGATTTTTGTTTGCACGAAAAACACGCAAATTTAACAAAATAATACGTACTTTTGACAAAATTCGATTGAAATGGTCGTGGAGAAGGACATCGTGGCGATTTCAATCCCTTTTACAGCAGGAGTGGCGATGGCGGCCGTTTGGCCGCCCGGGGGGATTTCGCCTTTCTGGATCGCCGGAGGCTCCTGTGTCGGAGTGTCCCTGCTGCTGTTTGCGTACGGACGGCTGCGGCCATACACCGGGACGGTCCTGGCACTGTTCTGGCTGTTGGGCGTCTTCGCCTTCAACTCTGATTCGCTGGTATTTCCGGCCGGAAGGCCGGCCTGGCCCCCGGCACAGCGGGCCCTCGCCGCCCTGCTCCGGGCCATCGACGCCGGCGGCCTGCCGCATCCGGAAACGGGAGCGCTGCTCAAGGCCCTGCTGGCCGGACAGCGCGGAGGGCTGGACCCGGAGACCGTCCGGATCTTCCGCGAGGCAGGGGCCTCGCACCTGCTCGCCCTGTCGGGGCTGCACCTCGGCCTGCTGTACGGCATCCTGCAGCGCCTGCTGTCCCCCCTGGGCCACAGCCGGCCGGCCCAGCTGCTGCGCAGCGCCGCCTGCGTCGGGGCTTCGTTCTTCTACCTGCTCATGACCGGCGCCGCCCCCTCCCTGGTACGGGCCTTCCTCTTCATCTGTTTCAACGAGCTGTCCCGACTGATGCCGGGACGCCGCCGGCGGCCGCTGAACATTTTCTGCGCCGCCCTGGTCCTCCAGCTCACCCTGACTCCGGACGTCATCCGGAACGTCGGTTTCCAGCTCTCCTATCTCGCCATGCTCGGCATCCAGCTCGTCTATCCGGTCCTGTCATCCTGGTATCCGCCCTCCTCCCCCCGGGATCCGGTCCGCCGGCTGTGGAACACCCTGGCCCTGACCCTGTCGTGCCAGCTGTTCACCGCCCCGCTGGCCTGGCTGCGCTTCGGAACTTTCCCGCGCTGCTTCCTGCTCACCAACCTGGGAGGACTTCCGCTCACGGAAGCCTTCCTGCTGACGGCCCTCCCGACCCTGCTCCCGGGCTGCCCGGACGGTATAAAAAACCTGGCCGATTATTTCGGCCAGGCCTTGCTTTCTTTTCTCGGGACGGTAGCGTCTATTGCTTGACGCAGCGCACCGAGGCGGCAAATTCCGTCTGCGACATACGTCCCCGGTAGAATATATCCGAGCCCTGGTAGATGTAGCGGATGACACCCATCCCGTCGGTGCTGTCGGAAGTCCAGAACGCAGCATAGTCGAACAATCCGCCGAAGTCCGTGGCCCCGTCCTCGCCGACCGAGGCGTAACCCGCCGGCATCACGCTGAGCCCGAAGTCATCCGAGATATGGACATTCTTGAAATACTCCCACATCTTGACCCCGTTGAAATAGGTATCGACCATCAGCTTGCCGGCGAATCCCGGCATGTCCTTGCCGGCTTCGGCACCCGGATCCAGCGCGGTCCAGTCCGCATCGGAAGGGAGACGCCAGCCCTCCGGGCAGGCCGTCTGCGCTTCCTCCCAGGTATAGAAACGGCCGACGATGTCCGTCATGACTTCGCTCCGCTCATAGGCCAGTCCGGCGCCGGCCCAGGCCAGGTTGTGGCGCATCCAGGTATGGCCGCCGGCCTCGACGGTATAGTACTGCTTCCCGTCCCGCTCGTCGGTCATGAGGGGGGAGGATCCGGCCTCGAAACCGGTGATCGTCCCGTTTCCGTCCAGGCCGGGTTTGACGATGGTGAACAGGGCGGAAGTGGAAGCGTCGTAGTAATTGGCTTCCTTCGGTGCGAAAGCGAAGAGGGAGACGGACATGTTCTTCATCTTGTCGGGGACCGTGACGGTGTAGTATTGATGGTCGATGCGGCCGTCGACGGTGACGAGCGTGTCCCCCACATTGGTGTCGGAGTTCCTGAAATAATAGCCGATGGGGCCTCCGTCCGAGCGCTTCACCGTCATCAGCGTATCGATGCAGAAAGTCTTGCTGAATCCGGCTTCCACATAAAGCGGGAAGCTCAGGGTCAGCCGTCCGTCCATATATCTCTTGACCTCTTCACCGGACTTCTTGCAGCCGGCAAGCAGCGAAAGGGCCGCCAGGGCAACAGGAAACAACCATTTGTGCATCTTCATACTTTTCATGCTTTCAGTCTGCAAATATGCGCAAATTTGCGCGAAAATCCGCTAACTTTGTGCAAATACTTTGCCGAAGCGATGAACCGCAAGCTATTTTTCCTCCTTTTGCTGCCGGGTTTCCTGCTGACCGCCTGCCGGTCCGGCGGATATTCCGTTTTCAGCGGCTACGCCCAGGGGGGAACCTACACGGTACGGGCGGACCTCACGGGAATCACGACCCCGCGGGAAGAGATCGCCGCGCGCATCGACGCCCTGCTCGATTCCATCGACTTCAGCCTGTCCGGATACAACAAATCCTCGCTTCTCAGCCGCTACAACGCAGGCGAGGAGATCGTCCCCGACCGTTTTTTCAGCGAAGTGCGGGCCCTGTCGGAGCGCTACCGCGAGCAGACAGGCGGGGCCTTCGACGCCGCCTCCGCCCCGGTCTTCGACATCTGGGGCTTCGGCTTCACCGCCGACAGCCTCCCCGATCCGCAGCGCGTCCAGGCCGCCCTGGCGGCCAGCAAGGAAGAAAAGCAGCTGAACTTCAACGCCATCGCCCAGGGGTACAGCTGCGACGTGATTGCCGCCTACCTGCACGGGCTCGGGGTACACAACATGCTCGTGGACATCGGGGAGATCTTCTGCGAAGGAGTCAATCCCGCCGGGAAGGGCTGGACGATCGGGGTGGACAGCCCCGTGGACGGCAACGACACCCCCGGCCGCGACATCAACGGCATCTGGCAGTCCGACGGCGGCGCCTACGGCATCGTAACTTCCGGGAATTACCGGAAATTCTACATCAAGGACGGCAGGAAATACGCCCACACCATCGACCCCCGCTCCGGCTATCCCGTCACCCACGAACTGCTGAGCGCCACTATCACCGCGCCGACCGCGGCCGAAGCGGACGCGCTGGCGACCGCCTGCATGGTCCTGGGACCGGATCAGGCACGAGCCCTGATCGAATCCCGGCCCGGGGTGGAAGGCTATCTCATCCTGGCTTCGGGAACCTGGATGTCTGCGGGTTTTTCCCGAAAATCATTATCTTTGTAGTGTGACAAGATCTTTTATGGAACCGAACGAAACCGCCCATATCCTGGATTACAACACTTCCCGCGAAAAGCTTACCATGCCCGAATACGGCCGCAACGTCCTGCGCATGGTCGAACAACTGAAAGCCATTCCCGACAAGGCCAAGCGCACCGAGCAGGCGCGCGCCGTCATCAAGGTGATGGAGCTCCTCAATCCGCAGGTGCACGGCCAGGACAATTTCGAGCACAAACTCTGGGACCACCTCTACATCATCGCGGGCTATGACATGGACGTCGATTCGCCCTGGCCCTGCCCCGCGCCGGAAGAGTTCTCGTCCCAGCCTGTCCCCATCACGATGAAGGGAACGCGGATCAAGGCGTTCCATTACGGGCGCAACATCGAGAGCATCATCAACCTGATCTGCGAGCAACCGGACGGGGAGGTAAAGACCGAGCTGATCCGTTCGCTGGCCATCTACATGCGCCAGCAGTACCTGATCTGGAACAAGGACAGTGTGGCGGACGAGACCATCTTCGCCGACATCGAGAAGCTGTCCGACTATCGGATCAAGGTCCCTGAGGATTTGAGCCTCAGTAAGATATCGGGCGACGCCAACTTCGCGCGTCCCGGCATGGGCATCAACGTCGGGCAGCCCGGCGGACCGCGGAACCGTCCGCGCAAGAATTACAAGCGAGCCTACAAGAAGAAATGAACATCTGGAAATCCTGGGACGAAGAAGAGCGGGCCGCCGCCGTGCGGATCGCCGGTTTGTTTGTGGCCGCGCTGACCCTGTTCATCTTCATTTCCACCTTTTCCTACCTCCTGCACTGGCGGGAGGACATGAGCCTGCTGAGCGATCCGGACGCCATGCAGGCCGGACGGAGGGTGGGCAACGCCGCCGGCAAACTGGGCTTCAAGACCGGCCACCTCCTGGTCGGTGAACTGTTCGGCCTGGGCAGCTTCGCCCTGCTGATCATCCTGACCGCCGTGTCGGTGCGGCTCCTCTCGCACCGCTGGCCCAAACCCATGCTCAAGACCACGCTCATCACGCTGTTCGGCGCCTTCGTGTCTTCGCTCGTTTTTGCCTACGCCGGGCAACTCGCCGGCTGGCAGACCCTTTTCGGCAGCGGCCCCGGCGGCGCCTGCGGCGATCTGGCCGTGAGCTGGGCGGAGAATCTCTTCGGGCGCATCGTGACGGGGCTGTTCATCGGCATCCTTGTGCTGGCCTTCCTGTTTTTCGCGTCCCGGCGTTTCAACCGCTGGATCGCTTCGATCGGAGTGAAGAAGGAGAAGAAAGCCCCCGCCGTCAAGAAAACCCCCGCCGGTCAGGCCCGGGTGGAGGATGTCCCCGAAGAAGCGGAGCCCCTGCCCGACGAACTGGACGGACTGCTGAACCTCAGCGGCGGAGCGGAGGACGCCGGGGTGCCGGATACGCCCGCCAAGCCGGAGGACAACGGTCCGGATACCGCTCCGGACGGAGCAGCAGAGTCTCCCGAAGGCAGTTTCGAGATTATCGAGGACAAGGGTCTCGACACCGAAGTAGTCGAGGACCTGGAGCCGATCGACAACCGTCTGGACCCGCCCGACGGTCTGCCGAAATACCAGTTCCCGTCGCTGGACCTGCTGGAGAACTACGCCTCCGGACGCCGCGAAGTGTCCACCGAGGAACTCACCCGCAACAACAACAAGATACGCGCGGCCCTGGCCAACTACAAGATCCAGGTCAACGACGTCAAGGCCGTCGTGGGTCCGACCGTAACCCTGTACAAGGTCTATCCCGCCCCGGGCGTCAAGATCGCCGACATCAAGAAACTCCAGGAGGACATCGCCCTTTCGCTCAACGCCAAGGGCGTGCGCGTCGTGACCCTCTCCGACGCCGTGGGTATCGAAGTGGCCAACGACTTTTCCTCCATCGTCCCGCTGAAGGCCCTGCTCAACGACGACGCCTTCCGCTCCAGCAAGGCCGAACTTCCGGTCGCCATCGGCTACACGATCACCCAGAAGGTACGCGTGTTCGACCTCGCCGATGCGCCGCACCTGCTGATCGCGGGTGCGACCAAGCAGGGTAAATCCGTAGGCCTCAACGTGATCGTGAGCTCCCTGCTGTACAGCAAGCATCCTTCCGAACTGAAGTTCGTGTTCATCGACCCCAAGATGGTCGAGTTCTCGGCCTATACTTCCCTGCTCAAGCACTATCTGGCCGTGCTGCCCGACGCCGCCGACGAGGACGACGAGCGGGCCAACGCCATCGTCAAGAAGCCCAAGGACGCCGAGAAGATCCTCCGCTCGCTGTGTACGGAGATGGACGACCGCTACGAGCTCCTCAGCAAGGCGGGGGTCAACAAGATCAGCCTCTACAACGAGAAATACAAGGAGCGCAAGCTCCGTCCGGACAAGGGACACCGCTTCCTGCCCTACCTCGTGGTGGTGGTGGACGAGTATGCCGACCTGACCATGACCACCGGCGCCTCTCCCGACGCCCGGGCGGCCAGCCGCAGCATCACCAATTCCATCATCCGTCTTGCCCAGAAGGGCCGCGCGGCCGGCCTGCATGTCATCCTCGCGACCCAGCGCCCCTCCGTGGACGTCATCTCGGGTATCATCAAGAGCAATTTCCCGATGCGCATCGCCTTCCGCGTGGCGTCCCGCGTGGATTCGATGACCATTCTCGACGCCCCCGGAGCGGAGAAACTGATCGGCCGCGGCGACATGCTCTTCTCGGCAGGCATCGACTCCGAGCGCATCCAGTGCGGCTTCATCAGCGGTGACGAGATCGACACCGTCACCGACTTCATCGGCGAGCAGAAGGGCTACGGCCGCTGCTACAATACGCCCTATTACCTCCCGTCTCCCGAAGAACCCGGCGCGGAAGGGGGCGAAGGCGGCGGCGTGGTGGACATGTCCAAGGTGGAC
>JAEEGL011237064.1_pt1 | contig 38725 bp, 29 predicted proteins | sample 9134231 | NCBI WGS metagenome assembly JAEEGL01 (sample SAMN16246548, study PRJNA631951) | gut metagenome | biome: gut microbiome; feature: rumen; material: fiber-attached | host: Bos | place: Iran: Karaj | collected 2018-10 | reverse complement strand
TCACGGCTTATGGGTGAAAGAAGTATAAATCAGGATAGATAAATATTGGATTTGTGGGGCAGTTCCGAAAGGACTGCCCCCTTTTATTTATTGCTGTAATGTGGTAAAATATTAAGAAAAATTAAGATTTGAAGGAAAATGAGTTTGAAGGCAGGATTAGTATCAATAATCACCCCGTGTTATAACGGCTCAAAATACATAAAAGAGACTATAGAATCGGTACTTGCACAGACATATAAAGACTGGGAGATGTTTGTTATAGATGACGGATCAAAGGATGATTCAGCTCAGATCGTTCAGGAGTATGCAAACAAAGATGATCGCATAAAGCTGATCAAACAAGCAAATGCCGGATCTGCAGCTGCAAGGAATAATGGTATACGTCAGTCAGAAGGCCAGTATATAGCTTTACTTGATGCAGATGATCTGTGGACACCGCAGTTCCTTGAAAAACAGGTTGCATTTATTAAAGCTAATGATACTGCCTGTGTATTCTGTTCATACAACAGGATAGATGAAAATTCAAAAGAGATATTAAGACCTACCATTGCAAAGGGAATGATAACACCTAAGCATATGAAGGTCATGAACTATATAGGTTGCCTTACAGGTCTTTATGATACAGCTAAGCATGGCAAATTATATCTTGATGAGTCACTTAAGAGTATAAGGGATGACTATGCGTATTGGTACGATATGGTAAAACTTGATGGTAAGGCCTATGGAAATCCTGAGATCCTGGCAAGCTATCGTGTACTCAGTACGAGTGTGACAGGCAATAAGCAAAAGCTTATAAAGAAACAATACAATTTCTATAGAACATATCTGAAAGAAAACCCGATCGTAGCAGGCATGAACACTATTAGATGGGGACTGGCTGGAATACGAAAATTCTGGTGAAGATTTACAGATAAGTGATTCCGTTTTGATCCATTAAAAATATCTTTGTCCGCTGTTTTTTATGATCCATGAGGTAACCATGTCTATTGCCTGACTCTTGTTTAGGTAGTACCTTTCACGCTCTCTTAGATATATCAGATCATATTCGATATCCATGTGTTCATTGTATCTGAAAGCATAAATCTCAACATTATAAATATCAAAATAATCAGGTTTAGGAAGTCTATCGTCTGTGTATAGTTTATTTGCGTTAATGCTAAGAAGATAGTAGTCATAGTATTCGTATAAATCATAAAGATCTACATCTCCGGCTTTAAACATGGATACATACGGGATAACAGGTTCCGTTTCTTCATTTACCGCTGGACTTATGGATGGATATGTATCAGTTCTGGATTCCATCCATGCATCATTTAGCTTTTCAAAACCGTTTTCTGTTACTGTATTATCAATTATCTCATAGGTGTTCCCATAGCAATCGATGACCATGTTGTAGTCTACGCTTTTTTTATCTTTATCATAAGCATGATACAAAAACAGTATTGGGGGTGTATCTAGAAAGGCCTTCTGAGCTGTTAACTTAAAACGAGCATATTCTGCTATTATTTTGTTGGGATTCATCAGCTCTGCATAAACCTTGTTATCTTTTATCTGAACAAATATTTTAGGAGTTCCGTCTGCAACTATTATACTGTCAATATCATCTCTGCAGCTATCTATGATCTGTTTTTTTATTTCGTTTCCTGGATCATTCCATGAAACCAAGTCAGTTCCGGCACATAATTCATCATATGTTTCTGCCCAATCATCAGAACTGATCTTTCCGGATTTGACATCCATATATGCAGCCCATACGGAATCAGCGATATTTTGAATGTGTTCCTGATCTTCGCTTGCTCTACTGTTTATTATGAACTTTGCTCCTTCATTACAGATTGTCTTCGAAGCCAGAGTAAAGAGCATCAATATGAAAAAACATGCTATATGTGTGCCTTTAGAGACGCGGTTATACTTATGTTTATCATACTTTCCATAGTCAACAAATCTGTTATCATCTGATTGGTTGTAATGTGAAACAAGACTAATTATCCAGGCGAAATCCACACATAAGGACAGTGCAAGTAAGGCACTGGCGATTTCTGACCATTTATTTAAGTGATATATATCGTATCCGAAGCAACACAAAAAACCAAAAAGAAACAGAGAACTGATCCCCTTTATATTGAAAACAACAGACATATCTTCGAGCGATTCGGTGTCATAGAATCTCTCAAAAGATATAAAGAAACCAAACATAGCAATCAATAGCCATATGAACAGACATGATGATTCACAAGCAATCAAAATGGCAAAACGCCCTGCTTTTACAAGCGTAGGTCCTATATCGGCATTAAAAGCCCATTCATGATCGACGAGCAGATAACCTATCAGAAAGACATTCAGACTGACAGCAAGCAACAGTACAACGCATCTATATAGTTTTTTATCATACAGACTCTGTGATTTCATAAGCTTTTTGCCATCGATTCATGCCCCAAAGGATACTTTGATACAGACACATTATAGCATAATTAAGGTTTAATTTATCTTCGTAATGTGGTAAAATATTAAGAAAAATTAAGGTTTGAGGTAAACGAGGTATAAAGGAAGTATTAGGATCAAAAACCATACGTTGAGAAATGAATAGATAAGTTTTGCAAAGAAAGGTTGCATGGGCAAGGTTACTGATTTAAGTGGACTCCTTTAGGTATCATTGCGTATGAGAAATAAATATTAGAATGTGTAAGCATATGAATGCAGTGAATGGATCATCTGACAGAATCGAATGGATTGATTTTGCAAAGGGTATAGCAATAATCTTAGTTATAATAGGCCATACAGTAGATGGGGTGTTTCGAGGGATGATTTTTTCATTCCATATGCCGCTGTTTTTTATTCTAAGCTGTGTGACATTCAAGTATTCGGAAAATGAGGATCAGTTTCGAAAAACAACTAGGAAGGGCTTTAAGCACCTAATTATTCCTGCAGTAACAATGTTTTTTATAGATATAGTGATAGGCGTTGTTAAAGATCCAAGTACTGTTGCAAATTCAGAGTTACTGAAGAGTAAAATAATAAACGACCTTCTATCTTTACTATTTGCAAGTGGAGTGGATACATATTTTATTGATACGCGAATTCCAGCTATAGGTATAATTTGGTTTTTGTTTGTACTCTTTGAAGGGAGAACACTTTTTGATTATTTAAATTTAAAACTGACGAGTAGAAAATTGATTCTGTATAGTTTGTTTTTATCGATTGCTGGAGTAATATTTGGAAGGATGTTTTCATTCCCTTTGTCATTTGATATTGCGTTAGCAATATTTCCTCTTTTATTGATAGGTAAGAATTATGGCGTTTTAAACGTTGAAAACAACTCTGGAATCAAATTACTCTTGAGTTTCGCGTCATGGTTGCTCTGCTTCCTGATTCCCTTTTCTGTATCTTCTTCATATATGGAACTGACTTATCGAAGATATACGTTTTATCCTTTTTGCTATGTTATAGCATTTTTAGGTACACTTATGATTTCGGAATTGGGGGTTATATGTTGCAGAGCTCCGTTCATTGCTAAACCTATAGTTTATTTGGGTAAGAATTCTTTATATATGTTATGCATTCATATATTGGATTATCCATTATGGCCGTGGACATTTAATTGGTCCCAACATCCCATTTTAAATGCTATTACTCGAGTTATCGCTGATCTAGTGGTTTTTACAATACTTATGCTGACTAAATCTATCTATGAAGGAATAAAAAAGCAGAAACAACAAGTATAACTTGTGGCTGTGCTTATATGAAACATATAGATATTTGTAATCAAGACAAAACTAAGATAAGTATTTGAATATGAATAAAAGAATAAAGGCTTGAGAATATGCCAAACAAGATAGTAGCAGTAGTCGTAACATACAACAGAAAAGATTTGTTGATCGAATGCCTAGAACATCTTTTGAATCAGACATTTAATACATTTGATATACTGATAATTGACAACCATAGTACAGATCAAACCAAGAATGCGATTGAGAATTACCTTTATAATCCGAGGATAATATACAAGGATACCGGTAGTAATCTTGGAGGCGCAGGCGGTTTTCAGTATGGCATTAAAGAAGCCTATAACCTGAAATATGATTTTGTGTGGCTGATGGATGATGACAGTCTTTCAAAGCCTGAGACATTACAGAAACTTGTTGAAGCATACGATGAACTTGATCACCCAGGTTTCTTATCCAGTAAAGTCCTTTGGACAGATGGAGAGCTATGCAAAATCAATATTCAGAGAAGTGGTCTGACAAAGAATATCACGGAATTCAATGAAAAATATATACCGGCAGCGATAGCTTCTTTTGTATCGTTATATGTATCTATGGATGTGATAAAAGACGTAGGACTCCCTATAAAGGAGTTTTTTATATGGACAGATGACTGGGAATACACCAGAAGGATTTCGCTTAAATACAAATGCTTTGTAGTAACAGATAGCGAAGTGATACATAAGACCAAATCAAATAACGGTGCCAATATTGCAATAGATTCTGAAGATAGAGTAGAACGGTACAGATATGCATACAGAAATGAGATGTATCTATACAAGAGAGAAGGCATCAAGGGAATAATGCATGTTCTTGCAAGAACACCGGTGCATATAATCAGAATACTTATATATTCGGAGACGAAAAAACAATATCGGATAGGAATAATCATAAAAAGTACATTAGATGGAATAAAGTTTGATCCAAGAATAGAATATGTCAACAAAAATAGATGAGCAAAAAGAAGAATTTAATGAGTTAGTTAGTGTTGTAGTTCCAATATATGGAGTAGCTGAATATTTGCGCCAATGCTTGGATTCTATTATAAAACAGACATATCATAATCTCGAAATAATATTAGTTGACGATGGTTCGACAGATGGATCTGCAGAGATATGTGATGAGTATGCCCAAAAAGATTCTAGGATAATCGTTATCCATAAAAATAATGGGGGATTGGTTTCAGCACGTAAAGCTGGGGTGGTAAGATGCTCTGGTCAGTATACTGTTTATTGTGATGGAGATGATTGGATTGATTTAGAATATATAGAGAAGCTTACAAAAATCAGTAAGAATCATAGGGTAGACATGATAGTATCCAATTATATACGTGAAAGTACGAAACGAATCGTTGGTGAAGTGCAAATAGAGGAAGGATATTATGAAAGGGAAGAGCTAGAAAATAGAATATTTCCCTGCATGTTATATGCGGGAGGATTCTATCAATTTGGTATTAGTCAATATTCGAATAAGATTTTTAGAACTGAATTATTAAAGAAATACCAGCTTGTGATTCCAGACAACATATCGTTGGGAGAGGATGTCGCATTAACATATCCTATGTTGCTTGAATGCAATAGTATATATATCTGCAATGAACCGTTGTATCATTATAGATTCAACGAGGATGGTATATCTCTGAAGTATAGAGAAAGAACAGCATCGGATTCTGAGAATCTTATAAGATATTTGAAAGCGGAATTGCCAGACAAATATGATTTAAAAAAGCAATTGGACTATTATAATTGTCTTATGGCGTTGACAAATTGTGTAAATATTGCGCGAGGAGGCTTAACATCGGGATTCAATGACAGATTAAACAATCTGAAAGATTATTTGGTTGATTCAGATTTTTATTCTAGCGTTGAAAGATGTGAATTTAGAAATGTTAAAATGAGCATTTCAAAGCGAATAGGTCTTATTCTCTTGAGATTTAAGATGTATAGAATAGCTGTAATAGCGTACGCTGTAAAGAATACAATTACGGGATACCATTATGAATGAATCACCATTATTCTCTATTATAACAGTCACATATAATGCTGAAGCAAGAATAGAAAAGACCTTGCAGTCGGTTTATTCTCAGACTTGTAAAGATTATGAGTATATTATTGTTGACGGTGAATCTGATGATAGAACTTGCGATATTATAAGTGCAAATTCGAATATGTTTTTTGATTTAGGGATAAACTATATCTTTATATCAGATAAGGATAATGGGATATATGATGCCATGAACAAAGGTATTAAAATGTCCAGAGGAAAATGGATATGTTTCATGAATGCTGGAGATCTTTTTTATGACTCTGACATATTAGACGTTGTAAGAAAAGCAGAATTAGAAAATGAAGACGTTGGAATTATATATGGAGATAGACAGTTTTACAAATCTAACGGTTTGGTGAAAGTAGAGAAAACTATAGGTCTGAAGAATATTAACGAAGAAATGCCGTTTTCGCATCAGAGTTGTTTCGCAAGAAGGGATTTATTGATTCAACATCCATTTGATATGAAATACCCCATCGGAGCAGATTACGAGTTTGTTATGTGGTGTTATATAAATGATGTAGAGTTTTTCTATGTTTCAAGGGTTCTCTCTGAGACAGAGTATGGAGGATTGTCTACATCAGAAGATGCAGAAATACAGATGCTGAGAGAAAGAATAGAGATACAAAAACAGTATAATATTTTCAATGATGTAGAATATAGGAATAGAATTTTTTCTTTGGATAAATACAGGAAATATAGGGAGTTCACGGCAAGAATTAAAAGGTTTATACCTGCAAAATTGCTTGAAAAAAGGGTATATTATTTAAATCTAAGAGATGGTTGGGAGATAAAGGGCTAGTGATATGAATAATTATGTGACATTATTTGACAGCAATTATTTTTCTAGAGGGATGATGTTGCTAGAATCCTTGAATAACGTGAGTGAATGCGGATTTACGTTGTATATTTTGGCCATGGATGAGCGCGTATTCAATTTTTTTATCAATTATAATTCGCCATCTGTTGTTTGTTTTAATGTTGATTCTATCTATGAAATGTATCCAGTGTTGAGAAAATTGAAAACTGAAAGAACACGAGCAGAGTTTTGCTGGACATTAGCTTCTTTTTCAATACAGTATGTTATTCGTAAATATGAATTAGAGTCATGTACATATTTGGATTCAGACATATGTTTTTACAACGATCCGAAACTTATATTTTCAAAATTGGGCGATAGATCTGTAATTATAACGGAGCATAATTATTCTAAAGAATATGATTTGTCCGAGATATATGGAAAGTACTGTGTACAATTCATGTATTTTAAGAATAATAAGGATGGAAATGATGTGTTGGAGTGGTGGAGAAAAAAGTGCGAAGAATGGTGTTATAGTCGAATTGAAGATGGCAAATTTGGAGACCAGAAGTATTTAGATGATTGGGAAGCTAGGTTCAAAGACATAGTATATAATTGTCAGGATATAGGATGTGGCTTAGCTCCTTGGAATTGTCAAAAGTACGATTTGATTAATGAAAATGGAACTTGGTATATTGTTGACCGAATAAAAAAGATAAGAGAACAAGTAATATTTTATCATTTTCATGATTTATATAAATTGAAGGGGCAGCGATGGTCGTTATCTAAATATCAGCTTACTAATAGTGTACTTGAATTGTATTACATGTATATAAAAGGGCTTAAGAGAATTGAAGCTGAAAATCCTGAGTTTATTAGTAAACCTATAGATATCAAGGATATCAGTGAGAAATTAAAAATCATTAAGAGCATATATCGAGGTATAAAGAGTAGTTTTTATTGGTATAACAGTTTTATGCTACCTAAAAGAAACGTTGTTAATGACATTGAAATAAACAATAGTTGAGAATAATGGAATTAATGAATTATGAAAAAGTATCTTAAATTCATAAAAAGAGAGATTGAATATAGAATTAAGCGGCCTAAATTCGAAAAAGAGATACGTAGGAGAAGTCAGTATTCTATTTTTGATTATAAAGAGTTATCTAAGGATATGGAGTTGGTGACAAAAGAATATGGATGGAATGCATTTTACAATCTGGATGCTATTGTAAAGGAGGTAATTGGCTTGCCTCAAAAAAAGGTACTGTATGGTGCTATAGAACATGGAATACTTAGATATAATGAAGTGGCGGATATAGTTTTATCTCAAAATATTATTTTTGCTTTTGGTTATCGAAGGATGTGTTATTTACAAGAAAAGTATCCAACTAAAAGAATCTATTCAATAGGCCCATATATTCAATATGTAGACGGATATATGAGCGACCGCGAAGTAAATGACCTGAAAACGCAACATGGGAAAACACTTGTGGTTTTCACTAGTCATTCAATTCCAGGTGAACATGTAGAGTTTGATGTATACAAGTTCATCGAAGAAATAGAAAGAATAAAAAACGAACATTCTTTTATGACAGTTATTGTTTGCTTACATTGGAGAGATATTCAAGCGTACGAATTAGATAAGCCGTTCGTAAATATGGGTTATAAGGTCTGCACATCGGGAAATTTATATGATACTAACTTTCTCAGAAGACTAAGAACAATAATAGAATTATCAGATATGATTATGGCAAACGATACTGGTTCTTATCTGGGATATGCAACGACGTTAGGTAAACCGTTCTATTTGTTTTATCTAAAACCAGCTAGTACTTTTGATGAAGGCGTAATAAATGGTGAAAGGGATTACGATGAAGAGTATTATCAAGAGTTTATTGAAAAGGCATTAAGTGCATATGGAGAATACAGAGAGTGTGTTACTGATAAACAAGTCTCTTTTGTAGAAGAATATTGGGGAAAAATTCATAAAGGAATTGAAACAATCAATAGTACAAAGCATTTTCGCATGAATGGTTATTGATGATCATGAAGATAACAACTTACATCAGACGAAATAGTATAGCTAATAAGTCTTTATTGGTCTATAGGAATATAAGGCAAATATATAGAGACGCTATAAGAAAAAAAAGAAGTAAAATTGAAAAATGTAGTGTTAGAGAACTATTCTTTCAACAGAATAAAAAGGGAGGTTTCAATCGACTGGATATAATTGTTCGATTAATTGCAATAGAATGTGAATATGGGTTAAATTCTTATGGGTGGGATTTATATCGAAAGATGCAGGATTTCAGGTGCAAAGATGAAAACATTAGTACGGAAACAAGAATTAACATTTTTAAGACACTAATACGCTCGTGGGAGACTACTGGTTATGATGATAGTTCATTAATTGAAGTTGATAAGTGTTATAGATTGATTGACGGTTCCCATAGAATGGCATTATCAATATATCATGATAGAGATTTTGTGAATTGCCGTGTTTATCAAGAGGAGCGAGAGTATGAATATGGTGCTGACTGGTTTATCAACAATGGATTTACAAATGAGGAAATAGGAATTATTAATACAAGATTAGAGGAAACTATACAAAATTTATTGACATAATTTATGGAGAAATGATAATGCAAATTATTAATAGAATAAAAAATTTTTATCAATTTAAAAATTCGATTAAAAATGTCAGGGATTTTGATGATGAAAGAATTGTTTGTGAAATAAGAAAGATCTATAACGATAGTGATCAAGTGTTTGGACGTGGAGAGTTCTATCAATCTCTACCACAACTTGGAATTATGGGACAACGTCCATCAGACTATCGTATAGTTGAATATGGTATGCCTGAGGTATTGAAAAAAAATCACAATGTTCTTGATATAGGTTGTAATGTGGGCTTTCTGGACATATGTGTAGCAGATATGGTCAATCATATAACCGGCATTGAATACAATAGAGATTTGTATTACATAGCACTATTATCTCGAGAGTATCTGAATAAAACAAATAAATGCGATTTTGTTAGATGTGATTTTAACGAGTGGATTAAAAAAAACTCTAATAAAGTGTTCGATGTTGTTTTTAGTTTCGCTGTTCATTACTGGTTAAATGTTACACCAAAGTCATACTCAAGAATGATAAATAATATCCTTTTGCCAGGGGGATATTTGTTTTTTGAATCTCAGAATATTAATACAGTGGATAAGAATTTTGATGAATATATAACAGAATTCTTGAATATGGGTTTTATAATTCAAAAGTCTGGGAACATTAAAGATGATGGAGTTATTGAACGTAAATATTTAGTTTTCGAAAAGAAGAAAAGTGATTGATGAAGGGAGAATGCAATGTACGATAAGCCGTTTGTGATTGCTGAGGCAGGGTGTAATCATATGGGACAAATGGAGATTGCCCATGAATTAATTAATACTGCAGCCATTTTTTGTAAAGCTAACGCCATAAAATTTCAAAAAAGATGCCCGAAAGAATTGTTGACAGAAGAACAATATAATGCTCCGCATCCTAACCCAAGTAATTCGTATGGTAGAACTTATGGGGAACACAGAGAATTTCTTGAATTCACTGTAGATCAACATGCGCAACTGAAAGAATGGTGTGAAGAGGTCGGAATCATTTATTCAACATCAGTCTGGGACATGACCAGCGCTAAAGAAATCGCAGGACTAGAGCCAAAGTTTATTAAGATACCATCTGCGTGCAATACGCATTACTCTATGTTGCAATGGTTATGTGATAATTATTCAGGTGAGATACAGGTGTCATTGGGCATGACCACCCAAAAAGAAGAAGAAAGCATTATTTCACTTTTTGAAAAAAATGGTAGAGAAAAAGATCTAGTTGTCTTCTGTTGTACTTCGGGATATCCTGTTCCATTTAAGGACGTTTGCCTGTTGGAAATATCTAGGATTAGAAAAATGTATGAGAATCGTGTTAAAGCCATTGGCTTTTCGGGACATCACCTTGGTATTGCTGTGGATGTTGCAGCGTATACTCTTGGAGCAAGTATAATTGAGAGACATTATACTTTAGATAGAACTTGGAAAGGAACTGATCATGCAGCTTCATTGGAGCCGGATGGAGTAAGAAAACTGGTTAGAAATCTTGCAGCGGTACAAGACGCTTTAACATATAAAGGCGAAGAAATACTTCCTATAGAAGCAATACAGAGAGAAAAACTAAAATATAGGAAACATTGAATGAGGATAAACACTATGAATGTAGCATTTATACCAGTAAGAGGTGGAAGCAAATCAATTCCGTTAAAAAACATAAAGATCATAAATGGGAAGCCACTGGTGTATTGGACCATAAAGGCGGCATGTTTATGTAATGCGATTGATAAAGTTTACGTTTCTACAGACAGTCTTGATATAAAGAATACTGTAGAATCATTCAAGTTTGCTAAGCTAGAGGTTGTTGATAGATCTGAAGAAACAGCTACAGATACAGCATCTACTGAATCAGCCATGTTAGAATTCGCTGAAAAACATAAGTTTCAAAATATCGTACTTATTCAAGCAACGTCCCCACTGTTGAAAAGTATAGATTTGGAGCGAGGGTTTAGACTTTTTAATGAAGATGGAGTTGATAGCGTATTATCTGTTGTTAGAAAAAAAAGATTTCAGTGGAGAGTGGATGACTATGGGTATGTGAGTCCTATTAATTATGATTATTTGAACAGACCAAGAAGGCAAGATTTTGATGGATATTTGATAGAAAATGGAGCATTTTATATCAACTCGAGAGAAGGTTTGTTAGCCAGTAAGAGTAGATTATCAGGACGAATAAAAGCGGTAGAAATGAGACCAGAGTCTTATTGGGAAATAGATGAACTGAGTGATTGGCAGATGGTTGAATTTTTGATGAAGAATGAGAATTCTGATGAATATATGACTGCAGCAGATATTAAACTTTTCTTGACTGATTGCGATGGATGCTTGACTGATTCTGGCATGTACTATTCTGAAAACGGAGATGAGCTTAAGAAATTTAATACACATGATGGTATGGGATTTAAACTCCTTAAGGATAGGGGAATATTAACTGGAATAATCACTGGAGAAGATGTAATCCTGAATAAACGGCGAGCAGAAAAGCTTAATGTAGATTTCTATATTTCAGGATGTAAAGACAAGGTAGCAGAGGTTAAGAGAATTTGTAATAAAAATAGTATTTCATTAGATAATGTAGTTTATATAGGCGATGATATTAACGATATAGAAGTGATAAAAAGTGTTGGGTGGGGATGCGCCCCAGCTGATGCGATACCTCAAGTGAGAAAGGTGGCGAGAATTGTTACTGAAGCAGAGGGAGGGAAAGGCGTTATTAGAGAAATAGTAGATATGATCATCAAGGCGTTTGAGAATTAAATCTAAGGTGAGCCCAGGTGTTTAAAGTAAAAGATATGCACAAGCAAAAAAGTGAATTGAATAGTGGAAATCAAGCAAATACTAATGGGGTGGCATTGAAAGCTGGAACATGGTATGTCTTTTCTTCGGTTATGATAAAAGCTGTTTCAACTATTTCAACCCCAATTTTTACTAGAATTATGTCCACCGAGGATTTTGGACGTGTATCAACCTTTTTTTCTTGGGCAGCTCTTATTATGGTCTTTTGTACAGTGAATTTATCATATAGTATTGGACGGGCTAAACAGGATTATCCTGACAAATTCGACGAGTATATATGTTCTGTCCAAATAATTTCGCTTGGTATCTCAATGATAATAGCCACAATTCTCTTGATTTGTAATAAAAACTTTTCAAGGTTTATGGAGATATCAAGCATAGGAATGATTTGTTTAGCAATATATATTATTTCTATGCCAATCATCCAATTCTATCAGATAGGTTGTAGATATAGGTATAGATATAAAGAAAACATATTTATCAGCCTGTTTATTTCTCTTTTTAGTATTATAGTATCTATCTTTTTGATTATTTTTTTCCCTGGAGACAAAGCGGATTATAGAATCATCGGAAGTGTAACACCTATAGTTTTATTAGCTATTTGTTTATTGGTTAAATACGCAAAAAATAAGAGTATTGTATTCAACAAAGAGTATGCACATTACGGAATCGTTTTATCGACACCCCTAGTATTACATGAGTTTGCGCACTATATACTTGCACAATCAGATAGACTCTTTATAATAAAGCTTTGTGGTGCTGCTGATACAGGAGTATATAGTGTTGCTTATAGTTATGGCTGTTTGATGTTAATAATAACTAATGCAATATCAGATGGATGGTTACCTTGGTTTCATGATAAGTATTTTGAGAAAAGATATGATGATATAAGGGGAAATGTAAAATGGGTTGTGATATTAGGATGTTATATTGGATTGGCATGCGTAGCATTGGCACCTGAGGCAATTGCGTTTCTGGGAGGAGTACAGTATAGAAAGGGAATGTATTGTATTGCACCTGTGACCATGGGAATTGTATGTCAGTATGTATACACTCATTATGTAAATATTGAAATGCACCTGAAAAAAACACAATTTGTCCCGATAGGAACCATGATAGCGGCGGTAGTGAATTTTATACTTAATGCAATTTTTATTCCTATATATGGCTATATAGCAGCTTCGTATACAACTTTTGTCAGTTATTTTGTTTTAATGATAGTTCATTACATATATTCAAAATATGTTTTAAATGTAAGACTCTATAATGATATATTTATGTTTGGCTCAGTTGGCGTGACGGCTATTGCGATGTTGTTGCTGGTTTTTTCATATAATATCAATATAGTTAGAATTATTTATATAGTAATTGGAATGACGTCATTTGTTTTGGTGTTTAGAAGGTGGAAAAAGACTTGTAAACTGTAATCTGGTATGATTAATTGGTTTTAATAGTTAGTGATAGTGTAAAATGAATAGAAAAGAAAATGTATGTTTGATAAAAATTTTTAATCATAGATATGACAATAATATTTCTATCTTAAGAGAAATATACAATTATCACTTGAAAAGCAGGTTGAGTATCTTAAATCAATTGCCAAAGCCGGTTGCAATATTGGAGAGGATATGCCTTCTAAATTCATAGATTGGATTACATGGAAACTGGGGGATAGAATTGCTGAGGATTATATGATTCCATATAATACAAAAATGTTTGGGGATTCATTGAATGAGCTGGGAATTTATTGGCTTCAAAAACTACCGAATGTTTCGTTTGACGATACTCTTTTGAGTTGTTTGAAGCATGAGGCTTATGGAAAACAACCGGCACATACAAGTTTCTATTATCCTAAAGAATTTGGCTATGGCGAAGTATGGAGAAGGATGGCAGAGAGACTTGGAGATAGAATAATCTTAGGAACTCAAGTTGTAAAACTAGATATAAACAAAATGATTATTAATGATAAATGGGATGCTGACTATATCGTAACGACAATTCCGTGGACTTCGATAAGAGTAATTGAAGGCCTTAATGAAGAATTAAGAAATTCTGTGAAACTGTTAAAGCATACAGGAATAGTTACAGAATTGAATGATGGTGATATGCGTACGGAGGCGCAGTGGATATATTACCCTGACGAGTCATTAGATTATCATAGAATACTAATGAGACAAAATTTCTGTTCCAATACAAAAGGTTTTTGGACTGAAACCAATGTATGTCGCTTTGATACAGATAGACACAAGGATAGACGATATTATGTAAACGAATATGCGTATCCGTTGAATACCATTGATAAACCTAAAATTATGAGAGAAATATTATGTTTTATGAGCAAGCATAATGTATTCGGCTTAGGAAGATGGGGAGAATGGGAACATTATAATTCGGATGTTGTTATAGAAAAGTCGATGAAATTGGCACTAGAGTTATTGTAATATGGGAAATGCTTTTTTATTGAATAAACCATATTATTCTGGATATATTTATAGTACATGCATTTAAAAGTCAATTTTGATATAGTTAAAAATTTACTAGTTGTTTTATCCCAAATTGTAGTTACGAGTTTTGCTGGATAGATTGGGATTGGAAGAGATGAATATTCGTTTAATATCGCATATACCAGGTGCCGGAATATAACAAGATCATAATTAAGTCACATAAGAGGTTATGATATACTTTTTGAGTGTAAGAAAGGAAACGATATTCGGTTAAAATCCACGTAAATCTCCTATCTGATTAAGAACATTCAGAATTCCTGTTTTCAGAAAATCCAGTGAATAATATGAATATCGACCTTGCTACATATTATAGTCTTGATAGTACTGTTGTATTAGATGAGGAACAAATGCTAAAAGGAAGGAATGTATTTAAGGCCTTAGTTAAATATAGTGGTGCAGCTTGCTTTATTCTAGTAGCATTACTCATAGTATATATGATAAAGGGAATATATCCTTTTGGAAATCGAAGTATTGCATATTTTGATATGACGCAATATATTATCCCAGCATATTACCATACCTGGGATGTACTCCACGGATCAAAGGCTCTTTTCTGGGATTGGTATTCTGGATTGGGTGGCTCCATGGCTGATAAGGTCGGAACCTATATTTTCAATCCTATCAATCTTTTTTTCTTCTTTATTAAGAGGGAAAGTATTGTTGATTTCATGTCATATTTTCTAATCATAAAGATGGGCTTAATAGCCACATCTATGTCATTTTATATTTCAAAAAGATTTAAAACTGAAAAAGCAACAATTATTGCTTGGGGTGGAATAGTATATGCTTCTTGTGGATTTGTAATTCAGTATTATAGCTTTATAGCCTTTTTGGATATAGTTATGCTATTCCCACTGATTGTATATTCTTTAGAACTAATGATCGGTGAGAATAAGGTATTATGGTATATCGTTTTTATGACACTGGGGTTCATTACCAATATTCAGCTGATGTATATGGTTTGTCTATATATTGTTCTGAAGGTTGGAATTGAATTAGTTAAGGTAGAAAAAGAAAAAAAAGAAAAGATAATATCAAGATTGGCGATTACTACAGCGATTGCGTTAGCGATATCTTCATTTTCATGGCTTCCGATGACTTTTCAAATTCTTGATTCTAGCAGAAGTATGGTTCAATACAATGTTGCATATATGGATGCAATTACTATAAGTAGATGTCAGGAACAGTGCCAAAAAAACTTTATGCTTTATGGAAGCGAATGGATATTTGTAATCATAATTAGTCTGATTGTGAATAAAACAAGTAAAGCGGATTATAAAAAAAGACTTGCTGTTTTTGCTTTAATCACGGTACCTATAATATTTGAAAGCATCAATCTATTATGGCACCCGGGTGGATATGTTTTATTTCCTATGAGATTTGGATATATGATTCCGTTCGAGTCTATATGTTTTGTTGTTGAGCATTTTCATGATTTTGAGTGCCAAAAGCAGGAAAATACATCATTATTGAATAAAGTTTTTATGTATTTGGCTATAGCGTTGGTTCCGTTTTGTGTAGTAATACTATTTAGTTATGGTAAAGGATTTCTGGAAAAAGGCATAAGAGATTACAACATGTACAATGGGTATGAATGGGTCATGTTGGTGATATCTTTCACAGTTTTATTGGCATTACTATCTCAAAATAGATATGTTATTTTGGGGGTATTGTGGGCTGTCGCTATTTCTCAAGCATTTATTGGAATGTATTCTTTCATAGGTCCTGTAAAAGATTCGCCTGAATGCAATGTTGAACTGTTAAGACGAGCTGCGATCGTTTCAGATGAATATGGATTTGAACGGAGTTTATCAAAAAGAGCCAAGAATGAGGATACCTCGCTTATAACAAATTGGGCGTTTGTTGTAGGGGATGCTGCTTTGAATAACTGGACGTGGGGAGTTAATCCTAATCTTTGTTTTATTCTGCAACAACTGGGGTATTCTGATAATTACACTAAGCTGGTTGATAATGGTGGCACGATTTTTTCAGATAATTTATTGGGTATTAGCAAACTTATCACAGCTGATGATATGGATGAAGATTTATATAGTCTTCGTGAGATGGGGAGTATAAGTGGATACTATGATTACAGATATAGTTTGCCATTCGGAATTATTGCAAACTCAGAAACTGAGTATGACTTTACGGAGAATGTATTTGATAATCAAAACGCTCTTTGGCGTGGTATAACCGGTCTGGATTCTGACTTATTTGAACAACTTGACATATCAGAGCTAGATGTTGATGCAAAAAGCGAGGGCAAAATGAGATTAACAATTCCTGTCAACGGAAATAAAACTCTATATATGTACTCACAGAAAAATTGTTATGAATATTCAATGATTATAAACGAAAAGCAAAAAAAATTTCCAGCATTAGCAATGATTGACAATATATATTATCCTTCATGGATGTATAGTGGATTAATAGAATGTGGAGTGTTTCATAATGAAAACGTTGTGGTTGATCTGAATGTGTTGGATATATATGGTATAGGATATGATTATTTGCAAGATGACATTAGAGTTGGATTGATGGATATGGATTTGCTAGAGGCGATGTATGCAGATATAGGAAGCCGACAGAATCTTGATGTTATGTTTTACAAGCAAGGAATGGAAATAAAAGGGAACGTTAATCGTGCGGGGATTTTGTGCTTTCCAGTAGGCTATAACAAGGGATGGCGTGTTTTGTATAATAATGTTAGAGCTGAAGCTGGGGCATGGTTAAATCATTCTTTATTGGCGATTCCTGTAAATGAAGGGTATGCAGAGATTAAGATTAAGTATAATCCACCCGGCTTCATAAGTGGATTAATTGTAAGTATAGGTTGTTTGCTGATGCTAGCGTTATATACTATTCGCACTAAGAAGCATGAAATAAATAATAGAATTCTACTAAAAACAAATTATTTTCTATTTGGTATTTTGTTTTACGGAGTTTTGATATTTATATATGTGGTCCCTATAGTAGTTTGTACATTTTGCTGGATATTAAAAAGATGATAAGTCCTTGCTTGGCAGATAGAATTAAGATATCTAAATATAGAACTATTGCATGTTTTATGCTCTCTATGCTTGCGATGTATGGTGTTTTGTGGCAATTGGGTTTGACAGGCGGTGGAGAATACAGCCCCATTTTTGGTGATTTAAGGGACAACTATATCCCAGCTATACGCAATTTGTGTAGAGATATAATGAATGGTGAGAGTATTTATTATTCCTGGAATACGGCCATGGGAATGAATACTTCTTTGTATAACGCATTTTATGCATACAATCCGTTCCATATTCTGTATCTGATTTTTTACAATGGTGATGACAACCTGACAACAATAGCTATTATTCTCATTAAAACAGGGCTTTCAGGGGCTTGTTTTGAATCCTATATAAGAAAGAGTCATGGAATAGAAGGAATATGGGGAATAGTTTTTGCAATCTTTTATTCCATGAGTTCATTTCAAGTGGTATACAATACCACCAATATTATTTGGTTGGATGCTACTTTTGTACTCCCCTTGGCATTTAGATATATAGATGTGTTGTGTGAAAGAGGAGAATCATTGATTCTTTCTTTGGTATATGCATATATTTTCATGACACAGTTCTATATGGGCTATATGATAGGCCTAATTACACTACTTTATTTAGGACTGAAGCTGATATTATATAGAAATGATATAAGTATTCTTCCATGCTTTATAAGATATTTTGTTTCAGTAATTTTAGCTGTTGGTATGTCCGCCTGGGTTTGGGTGCCGACTGTTTTCTTTTTAATTAATAACAATCCTAATGATGCTACTCAGTTTCAGAGTATGAAAACCTCCTTCTTAGGAACGTATGAAGCTTTGTTTTGCAGAGAGTTGTCTGGGATAAATGCTGCTAGTCCTAATATATATTGCGGTATTCCTACGGTCGCTGCATCAATTCTGTTCTTTATTTCGCATAAAATTACAATAAAACATAAATGTTTGTATGCAATAATGCTATTATTTCTATACAGTTCATGCTTTGTTATGCCTTTGTATGAATTGTGGCATGGATTTAATAATCCTGACGGATGGAAATACAGATTTGCATATATTATTTGTTTTATATTATGTGTGATATCAGCAAGTGTATTTGATAAAATCGATCATAAAACCTCAAAACAATATGCAATTATCGCTGCCATATTGATTATTATTTACTCTGTAATAAAGATGAAAACACAATATTCAGGGTATAAGACAAATGTATTATATAACGCAATATTTACTGTTATTTGGATATGCGTGGTTGGGGCGTATTTATATTGCAAAGAAAAACACAGTGAATGGAAATACATGTTGAGGATTATCGTGATTTCCATTACTTTGTCTGAATTGTTGGTTTCATATAGAAATCAACCGATTCTTGAGAGTGATACACGAAAAGCAGAGAATTCTCTATGGAATCTAACGCAACGAGAAACGGTTGCAGAGCTTTCTAGAGATAAAGAGTTTTACAGAGTGAACTATTTAAATGATCTGGGAATATGTTCGGGGACTTATTATGGATATAACAGCATGGCACATTTTTCTTCTGCTGAAAATCCCGATGTAAGAATGACACTTGGAAAACTGGGATTGGCGGAATCAGCGAGAGCTACGTATAACTTTGGATTAACTCCACTCACAGAGATGCTTTTTGATGTTAAATATGATGTTGTCGGTGCAAAATATAGAGTTGGGATGCAACTAGAAGATACTTATTCTGCCATTCAACAGAATGATAATATACTTTCATTAGGGTATATGGTATATGGGAATATTGACGATTATAGTCTGGATAGTAATAATGCTTTCGAGAATAACAATAGATTACTCTCACTAATGACGGGGGAACGGATAGAAGCCTTTTCAAATATTACTGACGATCAAGTAGAGATAACGGAACATGGCATATCGCTTACAAAAACTGATGGAAGATATATGGTCGAAATGATAGCACCTGGTGAAAGAACAGGGGACGAGAATCTGACATTTACAGTGGATTCAAAAAACGAGATATACGCATATGTATATAATAAAACCCCATTAATTCTAGACAGAGGATTCATATTAGAAGGAGGATATGAGAATTCTATACAGTATATTGGAAAACTGTCTATGTCGTATATTAAACATCTAGAACGTGAAAATGGCGAGGCGATTTTAAGAATTGTTCCATATGAGAACGCTTGGCGTCAGACCTTTGATGATATCTATTTTGCTTGTTACAACGATGATCAAGTACAAAAGGCGTATGATTTGTTAAAAGATAATCAATTTATGGTAGATGAATATAAAGATGGTTATGTTAAAGGGCATGTGACTGCTACTAAGAGCAAGAGCGTTTTGTTTACAACCATACCATATGATAAAGGGTGGACTGCTAAAGTAAATGGAAATCCTATAGAGACAAAAAGCGTGTTAAATGGGTCCTTTTTGGCAGTAGTTTTACCAAATGAAGGTGATTATGAGGTGGAAATGTCTTTTTGTGCCCAGGGGGCATGGATAGGTTTGATCGTTTCATTGATTTCGTGCTTGATAATAGTACTAGGAAATGTTTGCAAGATGAAGCGTTTGAATTACGGGATTTTTGAATGTATCTTTTAGCAATTCGTTCTGTGAAATATGAGATGGAATGAATTATTGGACAGTATGTTGATTATTCCAGATTATCAGAACAGAGAATTCATTTTGAGTATAAGATAATGGGTAAAATTATAGAGATAATAAAACGAAATAAGTATTCACTTTTGAGTATAGTATTGTCTTCGGTGGGCATGTATCTGGCATTATATAAAGCTGGTGTCACAGGCATGGGCAGGAACACCTTGGTTAATGGTGATATGCTATCTATTTATATACCTGCTATAAAAAATCTGTGTAGAGATATAGCTCAAGGAGAGAGCATATACTATGCGTGGAATACTTGTATGGGAATGAATACGTCCTTATATAATGCTTTCTATGCGCTGAGTCCATTTAATATATTTTATTTTGGTGGAGGAGATATCTATAAGATTACGATCTGGCTTATAGTATTAAGAACAGGACTTGCAGCATTAGGATTTCAATTGTTTGTCACTAAAGCGCATAAAGTATCTGGTATGGTATCAGTGGTGCTATCTATATGTTATTCAATGTGTTCATTCCAAATGGCATATAATACTACAAATACCATATGGATGGATGCGATGTTTGTGTTACCGTTGGTATTTTTGCACATATATTATCTAGTTGAAGATAATAAATATATTGGAATTATATTCTGGTATATATATATATTTATTTCTCAGTTTTATATGGGATACATGATAGGTGTTATAAGCGGAATTTATTTTATAATGCTTGTATTCCCCAAAGTAAAAAGGGACTCTATTAAAATCATAACAGGGATTGTAATAAAATATATATATTCTGTTATTATTTCCATTTCAGTAGCCGCTTTTGTGTGGCTTCCTACTCTGTTTTTTATCATAGAGAATCATGCTGAGGATTCTAAACGCCATATATCATATCAGATAAATATCCTAGATGTTATTTTGCGTATGTTTTGGGGTCAAAAGAATTTGGGAGAAGGTTATTTCCCAAACATGTATTGTGGAATAATAGTTGTTTTACTAGTACCTCTGTTTTTTTTGAATAAAACTATTAAAATCCGCGAAAAGATAGTATATGGAGGGATGCTGCTTATTGTTTCAGTGTCATGTATATCTGATTCGCTATATATGTTTTGGCACGGATTTGATATTCCTGATGGATGGCCCTTCAGATTTGTTTATATTGCTTCTTTTATAGCGTGTATAATGGCTGCTGAGAGCCTAAATAACATACAGCGTGTAAAGAAGATTTATATTTGGATTATTGCAACGCTCGCTGTTTCATTCTGTTACTTTGGTGTTAAGTGGCAGAAAGAAAGATTCCTAAGTAGTGATATTATAGACGGCAAACAGATTCAAATAAACATTCTTTTGATTGTAGCATGGACAATAGTATTGACGATTTATGTTATGGTTAAGCAGAACGAACGAAAAATAGTTGCTTCGTTGATTCTAGTTGTTGCCATGGTTGAGGCAATATCTGGTTATACAGCGTTTCATACATCAGGACTTATATCTTCAAAAGCGTGGTATGACAGTCTGCGAATTGCGACAGAGGAGCTATCAGAGGATGCATCTTTTTATAGAGTCAACAGCCTGTATGATCTTAGTGTCAATTCAGGAACTTTATTTGGCTTTAATGGATTTGGACATTTTGCCTCGGCTGAAAATGAAAGGGTGAGCGGTGAATTGGGAAAGCTTGGATTATATGCTTCTCCCAGAATATTTATGCATTACGGATTGACTCCCGTTACGCAGATGTTGCTTGACATTAGATATACTATGCACGGAATATTTGAAAACATATATGCAGATGATACTCTAACTGCTCAGATTGAAAGAAATGACAATATACTAAATGTTGGGTTCATGGTTAATGGTGGTGTTACAGATTATGTGTTTGAATCAGGAAATGCCTTTAGCTATAATAATGAATTGTTGGCAAAGATGTCCGGATTGGATATCAAGGTATTTGAAGAAGTTCCAAAAGACAGAATCAGAACTGAATCTGATGGCCTTGAGATAATACGCACTGAGAAAGGATACCAACTATTAGCTGATACTAGTGATATAAAAGAAAAGACATACACTTATTTTGTTTCTAGTGATAATGACAGTGTGTATGCATATATCGCTAATACATTGTCAGTCCGAGAAAGTACATCAGATTATTATCTTTTAGTCGGCGGTGAAGAAAATGTAATCACCAATGATGGAGATATGAAGGTTTCATATATCAAAAAACTCGAGAATGATAATAACGAGAAATATCTTACCATAAAAAAGGTCGGGAATATCGCAGCAGTTGATTTTGAGAATATTTATTTCTGCGAATATCATCCGGAAATGCTTAAGAAAGCATATGACGAATTGAAAGAAGAACAATTGCAAGTCGAAGAGTATCATGATGGATATATCAGAGGAGATATTTCTGTTTTTGACAGTAAACGTACACTGTTTACATCAATTCCATATGATAAAGGATGGAAGGCACGTATTGATGGAAAAAGTGTTGAAATATCGCCTATACTAGATGGGGCGTTTATTGCTGTTGAGAACATTCCGGTAGGAGAACATCAACTGGAATTTGTGTTTGAAGCAATTGGAAGTAAAGCCGGAATAAGCATTACTGTTATTGGGATGTTTACTTACTTGATAAATATTTGTTTTGTTATACGGAGAAAGCATGAATTACACATTTGAAAGAATAGTTCATACAATAAAAGATAGCTTGGCAATGAGATTTATTATCATTGTTCAGATCGTAATGGTTGTGTATCTTACAATTTGCTGCTTCGGCAGACCAGTGAGTGTTGAATTGGATGAAAGCACAACAATGGGAGAAACTAAGTGGTCTGAACTTAATAAAGATAAGAACCATGTAATTATTGTTTCCGGAATAGCATTGAATGGAGGATCCTACAATCTCCTGGCGGATTTTGATATTGATAGACTTGAGGAGAATAGAGAAGCATACCGGGAATTATCGTCAATGATTTTTGTATCTTCAAAAGACTATCCGTTAGGTGTGAAGGCTGAAAATCAATTATTTCCGTATGGGGAGAGCAGGTTGTGCTCCAGAGTGAATATTGATTCATGGTGTAATGTCAAAGAACTAAGTGTACAGTTAGAAGTACCATATAACTATACATTAAATAAACTAGAAATAGAAGAATGTGTTTACTATAGGTATATAAGGTTATTATTGGCATTGCTTATCTTCGTATTTGGGGATTATGCTTTTCTATATGTAAGGCGGCTATACATTGAGGGTAACAAAGCTAAGTTCGCATTCTGTTTTGGGATGTGTATTACATTACTTATGTCCATGTTGCCCAACTTTAAATACAATAGTCCTACAGGTGACGATTATATATTCCATGTTTCAAGAGTATTTGAAATCTCGCAGGAATTGTTAAAGGGAAATTTCCCGGTAAGAATGTATCAAGGGGCAAATAATGGGTTTAGTTATGCATCGCCGTTATTTTATTGTGATACGTTTCTATATATACCGGCATTTCTATATCTTGTAAGAATACCTTTACGGCTATGTTATAACATTTACGTGTTGTTTGTGGGGATTTTGACACTTTTTACCACTGATTTGCTATTCAAAAAGATCTTTGGTAGTAAAGAGTATGCATATCGTATGCTCGGAACAACACTATATATGCTCAGCTATTATAGAATTACGAATGTTTTTACGCGCAGTGCTGTAGGTGAGTACACGGCTATGGCTTTTTTGCCTTTACTGGTAATTGGGATATATGGTGTTTGCAAACATAGTCATATTACGGGAAGTGATATATTTTATACTGTTATTGGGACAAGCGGTATTATCCAATGTCATTTGATATCTGTTGAAATTGTAGGCGCTGTTGCGGGTGTTTACGCACTTTTTCATTATAAAAACTGGCTTAATAAGAGTAATATGTGCAAAGTATTAATTACTGGTACTCTTATAGTGGGATTGAATATCTGGTTCATATATCCGATGATGGATTCATGGTCTATGAACCTGGCGGTGTTTGTAAGGGACGAGTCGGCAATACAAAAATACGGATTGTATATGAATAATCTGTTATCTGTAATTAATAAAGCAGATGGTTCGGCTCATGGCATGGGTGGAGCATTATTAGTAGGTGTGTTATTAGGTGTGTTGGTATATTTTTATGCTAAAAATATACTTCCAACAAGTGTGAGGTCAATTCTTGTGGACTCCTTGGTCATAACGCTTGTTTGCATGATACTTACTACAGTTTATTTTCCTTGGGATACCATATCAAAATGGGGGAGATTGATGAAGATTTTCACAAAAATCCAGTTCCCTTGGAGATATCTGTCTATTGTGACACTTACAGGATCAATAGTATGTACACTCGCTGTTTATAGTATAGTTAAATTCTTTAAGGATACTACACGAGAATACATATCAGGACTTATAGTTGCTATACTCGTGGTTTTTAATCTTTTAGGTTTGGGATATTACTATAACGATATATCAAATTATTCCAAGTTATCTTCCAAAAACTATGTGTACGATTTAAATAGTGGAATCCGTGTTGAGGAATATATGCTTTTCCCTAAAGCAGATGATATTCCGTATGACACTCTGGTAGACATAGTCGGAACTGATATGAAAGATTATTCCTTATATTACGAAAACGATGTCAGCGCAAGTATATTGAATCAAAGAAAACATATATATTATATAAAGAATGAAAGCGATAATATTGACTATATTATTTTGCCTGTGATGGATTATGATAACTATCATGTTATCGATATGGCTGATGGACGCGAACTTAGAATAATAAGTAAAGAGATAAATAACCAATATATCGTCGCTGAGATACCTGCTAATTATGATGGGACGGTTAATGTCAAATACATACCTCCGCTTTCGTGGCATGTAGCAGAGATAGTATCACTTTTGACGTTTTTCTCTTTGGGTATATATGTTGTGATGAATAGAAGAAAGGTTACTAATAATGCGTAAAGCAAAACTAAGTATTATTGCAATGATATTAATATCAATGGTAATACCGATGTTAATACTCGGAGTAGTTTTTTTTCAGAAGGGTATATACATAGGAAGTGATAACACCATTCTTATCATGGATATGCAGGCTCAGTATATGCCTTTTTACGCCTCTTTAAGATATATTTTAAATTTTGATAGTTCGCTGTTCTTTTCAATGTTTGGAGGCCTCGGGGTTAATAATTTCGGCAATTTTGCGTACTATTTAACCTCGCCACTGGCATGGTCTACAGTGATGGTACCTTTGGAGTATTTGCCGGATGCAATTTATGTGATCGTGCTTATTAAAATTGGGTTTTGTGGAGCGGCTTTTTGTTTCTACTTAACTTATGCAAATCAAACTGAACAACATAGAGTCTCTATAGTATTATTATCATTTTGCTATGCTCTAATGTCGTTTAATGTTGCGTATTCTCTAAACATAATGTGGCTCGATGGAGTTATACTGCTTCCATTGATCCTTGCTGCTATAGAACGAGCATTAAAACAAGAAAAATATGGTTGGCTGATAGTGGCGGTAGCAATCTCCTTAATTCTGAATTATTATATAACTTTTATGTCAGCTGTACTTTCAGTTATATATGCATTTATCAGATCGACCGAACTGAAGAAGTGGAATGCTAAAACGATTCTTTCTGGTATCTTTAGTGTATCGCTTGCGGCTGGAATTTCAATGCCAATTGTTCTACCTGGAGTAATGGCAATGGCGGGAGGAAAACTTAGTGAAGGCGAGTATAAGATAAAGGAATTGTTCAGATATTCCATAGTAGATGTTCTGGGACAATTGATATCGGGAAGATATGATTCTGTTTATGATGACGGGCTCCCATTCATTTTCTGTGGAACATGTACTTTGGTGTTAGTGCTTATTTATTTTATCAAGGGAAGAGACAGTGTGAAAACACGAGTTATGTTTGCTGTTGCGATAGTGTTCTATCTGTTCTCTATGTGCTTTGTTCCGCTGGACAGGGTTATGCATGGAATGCGAGAGACTACGTGTTTTGAAGTACGATATGGATATGCGTTTAGTTGTCTGTTACTTATAGTTGCGTATCGTGGTATAACACCACTTACCGAATTGCTCAAGCGGTTTAAATTGGGGAGCGCCATTAAGATAGTGGTAGCATTATTTGTAGTTATTGAACTTTATATGAACAGTTTTATATGTGTAGCGGGAATCATGGTTGAGGCTCATTATAAGACAAGACTAGAATATGATCTTTCTATGCAGATAAAGAATATATTGTTGGATCTTATAGATGATCAGGGGGTATATCGAATATCCGACACTCATTCTTTTACTCATAATGATGGAGCATGGTTAGGATATAATGGATTTGGATATTTCTCTTCATGCTATAACTTGAACCTGATGAATTATCTTGGAGATCTCGGTGAGGATCAGATATACCATGATCTTATTGATAACAGACGCACACAGCTTGAAGAAGCGTTGCTTGGAGCTAAATACAGGCTTGAATACATACCGAGAGATGCTGCAAAGCATATCATAGGTCAGTATGGTGCTTACAGATTGATACAGAATGATGAAGCGTTGTCTTTGGGATATATGGCAAATTATAATGGAGCAGATGTAGCGGAGATTTCACCAAATGCTTTCGTAAATCAGAATAATCTGGCCAAGGAGTTGTCCGGAATAAATGACGATGTGTTTAAAGAAATGAAATTGGATAATTATAGAGAAATTGATGATCCGGATTACGCAAAATATTTAACATTTGAAACTACAGTAACTCAAGATGCTCCGGTTTGGATTTTCTTTGAATGGGCGAGTAATGCTGAAAGAAAAGAGAAAGATGTTTATATTTCTGATGTAAACAATCCACATTTTAATGGTGGGATTCAGGAAATAAAACTGATTGTAAATGGGGATGATTATGGGGCGTTTCTTGATGATCATTCAAGCTTTGCGATTTATCTAGGAAGATTCTCAAAAGGTGATATCATTGAAATAGAGGCTAGGAGCATGGTCTATTATGGGGATGTACACGTGGATTATATGGATGAAGATGTGTATAATGAAGTAATAGATCGATTAAGCATGAATCAGTATTTGATATCTGAACACAGCGGTTCACATTTTAAAGGAATCATAGATGCCGGGGAGGGCGGCTACATGTTTACATCCTTACCTTATATGGAAGGCTGGGAAGTAGAAGTCGATGGAAAAAAAGTAAAGCCTATAAGTTATAGAGATGTTTTTATGGTGATTCCCATGGTTGAGGGACAACATGTAATTAATTTGGAGTTTACTCCGCCGGGATTAGCCGAGGGTATAATAATTGCGATTATTGCACTCATTTTATCAATAATGTGGATGCTTTACGGATATAATAAAGTAAGACTTGGAGGAATAAGAGTTGCTGAAGAAGTTGAAGAAATGTAAGACATTTGGAGAAATATATAATTGTGTCGGAGAGGCAAATTGGGGAAAGGCTGCATTATATCTGTTGATTCTTTTGTGCATATCACCGCTTATTGCAGGAATAATAAACTATGTAATGCTTCTACAGATAACATATTATTATGATGCTTATGAGTATAATTACAGATTCATGGCAGTGTCTAATATGGTCTTTTCGCTTATAACAGTGTTCTTTTTCACCTATATTATAGGAAAGATCAGATATAACAAATGGTATATTGAAGATGTTCTGATGAAAATTCGTAAGAAGGAACCCTGGTTATTATTTTGGATATGTCTTTTGATATGGGGAATAGCGTCATGTCTTGCTTCTGCAAATATCAGAGGAGCATTCTTTGGAGCTACTGAGCTCTCAAGTGGTTATATCTCACATGTATATATGTTGTGCGTAATGGGGTGCGCATATCTCGTTGACGAGTATGACAGAAAGAAACTGATTCGGATTTTTATAATAGTATCAAATATCCTAGCGTTTATCATGCTTTCATTTCAGTATGATATACCGTTCATAAGCGGTTTTACTGCTGCTACAGGCTGCTCAGTATTTACTAATTCAAATCATTATGGATACTATTTGGCTGTAGCCAGTCTATGCATAGCCGGGATGCTATTCATTGAGAGCGAGAATAAGAAGTTTGATAAAAAGACGGTGGCATACTATAGTGTTTCCTTTGCGATACATATGTGGGCTCTTATGATCAATGATACACTTGGAGCGTATTTCGGCGTGGTATTTGGATTATTGGGCCTGATGATTCTGTGGCGTATAAGAACCGGAAAACTCGGTCTTATCAGGTGGATACCGGTTATTATGGTTATAGTATTTACTCTTTTGAGCTTTGGAGGCGTAATAACATCCAAGCTTGGAAGTACCATTGGACCAAGCTTAGTCATCTTTATTCGAGATCTTTTCAAAGTGGCAGAAAAAACTGAAGGATATGAACAGGCAGGAACTAATCGAATCAAGCTTTGGAAAGATACGATTGCAGCAATTAAGCTTCGACCGGTTTTAGGATATGGACCTGATATTATGTATGACAGATGGTATCAGTATGTTATCGGGTTAACTCCTCACAATGAGTACTTGGAATGTACCTTTTTTTTGGGAATTCCCGGTGGCATTATGTATCTTGGTGGGTTAGTAAGCTTGTTGATTTGCAGGATAAAAGAACTTAAGAAACTGCCTTTATTTACACTGATGAGTGCCGGAGCAGTAATCGCTTATCTGGTAAGTGCATTCTTTGGAGTAAGAAAGTATCATACTGTAGTATATCTGTTTATGTTCCTTGGCTTTATATTATCTAAGAAAAAAGATGAAAAATAGTTTTCTCCGAAACAAGAGAATAGATTTATATGCTGTGATTAGTTTTTTGATCGCAGCATTTACTATGTATATCATTTTGCGAAATCGTGGAGTGATGCATGATGGCAATTTATGTGCGGTAGTGGGTGATTTACGAGAAAACTATCTTCCGGCTATCAGAAACTTGTGCCGCGATATAAAAAATGGAGAAAGTCTATCATTCTCATGGAATATTGCTCTGGGGATGAATACTACTATGTATAATGCGTATTATGCATATAATCCGTTCAATCTTCTTTTCCTTATCCCGGGACCGTGGTCTGATGAGAGCATTATCCTTACAATAATCATTGTCAAAACGGGACTAGCATCATTATGTTTTTATGAGTATGTAAAAGCCAGTCATGGAATAAACAATATATGGGGAGCTATCTTTGCAATATTCTATTCACTATGCGCATATCAGGTAATATTCAATACGATGAATATCATATGGCTGGACGCAATGTTTGTACTTCCTATGGTATTTAAGAGCATAGATGAATTAATAAGTGAGTATAGAATTCGTTCATTAATATTATGGTATTCGTATATCTTTATAGTTCAATTTTACATGGGATATATGATAGGGCTCATTAGCGGCTTATACTTCCTATTATCAATATCATTTGTGTTAAAGCAGAGAGAAACATCCTTTTTAAAAATACTAATAAAATACATTTCGGCAGTTATTTCTTCAATCGGAATCTCAGCAGTTGTTTGGCTTCCAACAGTTTTCTTTCTTATAGATCATGTAGCGGTCGATCAGGTCACATATAATAAAATCAACGTTTCAATAATATATCTGTATAAGATGTTTTTTTGCAAAGAATTCGCGCTGGTATCAGCACCTGTTCCAAATCTTTATTGTGGAACATTGGCAATAACTGTTATACCGTTGTTCTTTATATCGAAAAAGATACGGCTTAAGGAAAAAATAATATATGGTCTATTGCTTTTGATTCTTCTTATTTCTTGTTGCTTTGAACCGTTGTATATGGTATGGCATGGCTTTGATAATCCTGACGGCTGGACTTTTAGATTTGCATTTATTATATGCTTTATAGTCTGCACTGTGGCGGCTATGAGTATGGGCAAATCAACTATAGAGGATATAAAAAAGATACTGATAAGCGCAACGTTAACAATGGCTTTTTATATTTCTGCATGTCTTATAGATGTTTCTTCTATAGATATGAAGTGGATTGCCATAACAATAATTATCATTTCAGCATGGATCGCTTTGTGTATTCTATGTCTGAAATTGGGTAAAAAACCAGTCATAGTTGCGGCCATGCTACTTATAGGATCAGTGGAACTAATTGTTAACTATTATGGCCAAATGACACCGGATACATTAAAAAGTGTATACAGACTTTGGGAATTCAATCAGAATGAGGCTGTTGATACACTAAATAATGATGACGACTTTTATCGAGTTAACAGCATATATGACTATGGTATCAGTTCTGGAATCCAGTATGGATATAACGGAATATCCTATTATTCTACAAGCGAGAACTATAACACCAGAAAAGCGTTAGAAAAGCTTGGTATATATGCTTCACCAAGGATGGTTATGGGATATGGGCTGACGCCAATAACTGAAATGCTGTTGGGCATTAAATATACAATATATAATACTATCCCAAGCGAAAATATGGGCCCAGAAGATATTTATCCAGTAATAACTGATAATGCAAAAGCGCTGGGGGTTGGATATATGGTCGCTGGGAATATAGAAGATTACGATCATATGGATAAAAATGCCTTTGAGAATAATAACTATATTCTCAGTACAATGACAGGCCAAAAAATACAGCCATATAATATGGTAGAAAAAGAAGATATAACTATAGAAGAAAATGGTGTCAGATTACAGAAAACCGGAAACGGATACATGGTTGATACTGATCCAATAGGGATTCGAAGTGAAGATGCGAATCTCACTTATATAGTAAATAGAAACGAGAAAACGATATACTCATATGTATATCATGATACGTCTACCCTCGCTACGAAAGGCTTTTTAATGACAGGAGGAGAGGAGAATGCAGTTCATAAGTATGGAGAGCTTTCTGCTTCATATATCAAAAAGATGCAAGAAGATGATGGTAAATACAAACTGAGCATTGTGCCTATCGATAATGCGTGGAGACAATCATTTGAAGATATATACTTTGCTGAATATAATGATGATCAGTTTACGAAGGCTTACGAGCTACTAAGTGATAATCAGTTGATTGTAGATGAGTTCAGAGACGGCTATATAAAGGGAAGTGTTTCTACAACAGGGGATAAAAAGATTTTGTTTACGACTATTCCATATGATAAAGGATGGAAAGTAAAGATTAATGGTGAGTATGGATCGATAATTCCGCTGATGAATGAAGCGTTTATAGGAGTTGAGCTACCGGTGGCGGAGAATTACACGTTGGAATTCGAGTTTGAACCTATAGGATTAAGACGAGGAATATTTATATCAACACTATCAATGATAATTTGTTTATTGTTCGCAATATCAGATTATAAAGGACGTTTGTATAAGATGACCAATGAAAGCAGAATTTCGGAAGAATAAAATTATTATATATATATCAAGTTTTGCGATTGCTTCTTTGGGTATGTATGTTATTCTATTTGCACGTGGGATTGGTAAAAACGGGAGTCATTGCATATCTGCAGGCGATAATTTACATACATATATCATAGTAATATATAGCTATTTATGTGATTTATTCCATGGAGAGTATCTGCATTATTCATGGAATATTGGCATGGATATTAATACATCGCTGATTGACGCGTACTATACAATCAATCCGTTTAATCTGTTATAAGCTTTTACTGATTATTTAGATGATTATACTATAACAACAATGATTGTCGTGCGAAAAACAGGGGTGGTAGCAATCTGTTTTAGCGTTTTCTTGTAAAAAGCAGAAGGATCTGAAGATTAAGGGCAACTGCTTTTTCTGTGTTATATGCTCTATGTTTGACTAGATTATTTCCAATATCATAAATATTATATGGCTAGATGCTATGTTTGTTTTACCAATGGTATGGGTGGCAATAAATGATCTGATAATCAAAAAGAAAAACAGGGCCTTGTGTTCTGGTATTCATATATATATTTATCACATAATTTTATAAGGGATATATGAATGGCTTTATAAGTGCGTTGTATATTTTCATTCAAGGCAGATTCAATAACAAGAGGGATAAGGTTTATTCCTATCATATAATCAAGGATTATTGCATATCGGTCGTAAGCCGTTAAACATGAGTACCACCAATAAAAAACCGCTGAATCATCGTCTTCAGATGGATATATTGAACTTTGAAAAGTATAACGACTGTGACATTCTTTTTGAACCCATTCTGACCAAGGCATTAGGATTTAGCAATGGATTTATTAGGGGTGATGTTATAACCATAGGTGCAAAAAGAGCTTTGTTTACACTGATATCATATGAGAAAGGGCGGAAAGCATATGTAAATGGTGTGCTTCAAGATATACAGCCTTTGGTAGATGATACACATATTGGTTTGGATATCCTGTAAGCAGGATATTATGAAATAGAGATAAGATTCCGTGAACCTGGATATGTAGTTGGAATAGTAATAAGTTGTTTAAGGATGCTTATGTTTTTGCCGATAAATGTATTGGAAGAATTAAATCTTAAGAAAAATTAAGATAGGCGTAAAAAAGTTTATAAAAAATTAAGTTTTTTTACTCCAAAATATTGTATTTGTTAATGATATGTGTTAACATAAAAGCAATAAATCGGAGTATGTGTTGTTTTCTAGAGGACAAAAGCATGAATAATACTTTTAAAAAGAGTATGAAAAAGAAAAATCAAGGAGTCACGTTGATTGAATTGATTGTTGTTATAGCAATCATGACAGTATTAGCAGGTATGCTTGTTCCGCAGTTTGCTAAGTATATAACCGACAAGAGAAAGCAGGCATGCAGAGCTAACAGAGAGGCGATAATGAATGTATACGAGAAATGCGTATACGGACTTGATCTTCCTGCTAGCCAAGCGGGCTTTGAAGAATTGATTAATTCTGCAAGAGGAACTAGCAGCAATCCGCTAAATATTCCTGAAGAATACTTAAACGAAGTTAGGGATTACTTAGAATGTCCTATACATGGAACATATACTTTTTCATATAGTACTTCTACAAATGTCGCAAAAATTGATTGCGATGGAGATCATGAGTCGACCGTGGTTGAAAATGCTGTAGTAGCTGACTTTACAGGATGGACTGGAAGTGGCGCAGAAGCGAAGGCTGATCCCGCATTTGCAACCCCCACACCAACGACGGGACCGGCACCCACAGATCCACCAGATCCATCACCAAGCGTGACACCGAGTGTCCCACCTCATGAAAGTGGAGTTTGGCCTCATTTGCTGAATGAAGATGGGTCGTGGGATTCAAGATGGGAAACAGCTAAAGATGACTCGGGAAATGTGGTTGGTCCTATACCGGGCGCGCATGTAGACATCCCTGTTCCAGCAAAAGCTCACTTCATAGAAGACAGAACCGGAGCTGAATATGTAATAGTTAAGCCTTATGGTGGTACCGGAGTATACAGAGTTAAGCAGGAGTGGGCAAGAGGTCCTGAATTTATAGACGAATCCGGATGGGAGTATCTTGTACTAGTTCAGAATAAGTACGATACAGAAACAAGTATGCCACCCTCATATCACATCGCTGGAGATAGTACTACGGATTATTATTACGTAAGTTACGGAGATACGGTGACAATTCATTTTGGAGATAAAAAAGTCACATATATCTATGCTTCGCTCGGCGGAACAGATGCGGGCAATATCCAGTTGCCCACAGAACAGAACCCTGCATATGGTACATCGTATAACAACTGGTATTTAGTGCCTGACCTTTGCGCGGGATCTTGAATAAAATGACTTGGAGAAATTGACACGTGAGTATGATACAGTTGCAGCGCAAAAAAATGCGCTTGGGCGATTTGCTCATCAAAAGTGGGACCATAACACCCGAACAGCTTGAGATGAGCCTTAGGAAACAGAGGGAGAACGGCAAAAAACTTGGTGAAACGCTTGTTGACCTGGGGATAACAACGGATGATGCCATAGCGGTTGCACTGGCCAATCAGCTTGGGTACAACATGGTTAACCTAGCTGATGTAGAGATTGACAAAAAACTTTTTGAGCTCTACCCTCAATTGACGCCAGCATTACTTAAAAAGTATAATTGCATTCCTTATGAGATAGCGGCAGATTCGGCTAATATACTTCATGTAGCCATGGCGGACCCCATGGATATGATGGCGATGGATGACATCGGCATCATAACGAACATGCAGGTCGAGCCGGTTGTGTCAACAACATCCGATATTTCCAGAGCCATAGATAAGATTTTTGGGCACAAGGATGTTGACAGTAAACTTCAGTCGTATGCTGACGAGCGTAAAGCTAAAGAAGCTCAGAATGCTGACGAAGAAGCAAACAACGACATCGAAAATTCACCTATTGTTCAGCTTGTTAAAACCATGATTGAGCAGGCTGTGCGACAGAGAACATCTGATATACACATCGAGCCCATGGAGGGTGGAGTTCGTATCAGATACAGAATAGATGGAACGTTGTTTGTAAGAAGCAATTATTCACCTCAGCTATTACCGGCAATAGTAGCACGTATCAAGATCATCGGCGGTATGGACATCTCTGAAAAGAGAAAACCTCAGGACGGACGTATCACCCAGGTGGTAGATAGGCAGGAGTATGATATCCGTGTATCCGTGCTTCCTACGGTATATGGTGAAAAGATAGTTATGAGACTTACATCCAAGACGGGTCTTACAAGAGATAAAGCCGATCTTGGATTTAACGAACAGGAATTGAAGGTATTCGATCATATTCTTTCAAATCCGCATGGAATTTTACTTGTTACAGGACCTACTGGTTCGGGTAAATCAACAACGTTATATACGGCTCTTTCAGAGTTGAATTCTACAGAAGTGAATATTATCACGGTAGAAGATCCTGTTGAAGCAAATATCGATGGAATCAACCAGGTTCAGACAAACCCTAAGGCGGGGTTAACATTTGCTTCGGCACTTCGTTCTATTTTGCGTCAGGACCCCGATATAATCATGATCGGTGAGATTCGAGACAATGAAACGGCATCCATTGCGGTTCAGGCATCCATAACCGGTCATATGGTTGTAAGCACGTTACATACGAACTCTGCTGCGAGTACGGTTACTCGTTTGGCGGATATGGGAATAGAGCCATACCTAATAGCTGATTCAGTTGTTGGAATTATGGCACAACGTCTCGTGAGAAGACTTTGCCCCGCATGCAAAAAAGAGTACGAGCCGACGGAAGAAGAAAAGGAGCTTTTGAACATCAGACCAGGAATGCCTTATACAATCTTCCAACCATGTGGTTGCAAGATGTGTGATGAGACCGGGTATAAGGGGAGAATCGGTGTGTACGAGATCATGGAGCTTTCGCACGAATTGAAACTTGTTATTTCAAAAGGCGGTACTGCAGATGCAATAAAGGAGCAAGCCCTAAAGGATGGCATGAGCACACTAAGGATGAGTGCCACAAGGTATGTATTAAACGGTATTACTTCAATAACAGAGATGAAGAAGGTATCGTTCGATGAGTAAATAGTATGCTAAGCATATTATTATATAAAATGTATAGAGACAAAAAGTAAAGGAATGGGAGCGTAATTATGGCAGATTATAGCTACGAGGCCATTGCGGCAAATGGCAAAGAGGTAAAAGGCACGATTGTGGCTGAGAATCCTGATTCAGCTAGAGCGCAGCTTAAGAATCAGGGATTGGTTGTTACTAATGTCAAAGAGCAGGGCTTGCTTGACAAAGAGGTAACTTTCGGATTCAAGAAGAGAATTCAGCCAAGAGAGTTGGCAGTTTTTTGCAGACAGTTCGTATCGATGTCAAAGGCGGGTGTAACAATCCTTGAATGTTTGGAACTCTTAAGAGAACAGACAGAAAATCCAAGGCTTGCACAAGCCATAAGAGATGTCCAAACTAATGTTGAAAAAGGTGAAACCTTGGCTTATGGTTTAGAGTCACAGCCAGACGTATTTCCGACACTTATGTGTACGACTATTGCTGCGGGTGAAGCATCTGGTTCGCTGGAAGTCAGCTTAGAAAGAATGGCCGATCAGTTTGAGAAATCAGCAAAGACTCAAGCACTCGTGAAAAAAGCAATGATTTATCCTATAGTTGTTGCGATAGTAGCACTCGCTGTTGTTATCTTGATGCTGGTTAAGGTTATACCTAGCTACACTGATATGTTCGATGATTTGGGAACAGAACTACCGAAAATAACTCAGGTGGTAGTTGCTGCCAGTGATTTCATAATAGATTATTGGTTCATTTTGTTACCGATAATTGTTGGTATCGTTATAGGCGTTAAAGCGTATATGAAGACGGACGCTGGTCAACTGGCGTGGAGCACATTCCAAATAAAGGTACCTGCGATCAAGAACTTGGTTGTTAAGAGCGCTTGTTCTTCACTAGCGAGAACATTATCTACTCTGCTTGCTGCAGGTGTCGGACTGACAGATGCAGTTGATATCGTATCAGATACAATGACTAACGTGCTGTTCAGAGATGCTCTTAGGTTTGCAAGAGATGAGGTTATGAAGGGCGTACCGCTTTCTGAACCGATAGAAGACAGCGGATTATTCCCGCCGATGCTTTACCACATGATGAGAATCGGTGAAGAAGCTGGTAACTCTGAAGAAATGCTTACAAAGTTAGCAGATTATTATGATGAAGAAGTTGAGATGGCTACCCAGTCTTTAATGGCGATGATGGAGCCAATGATCATACTTGTTCTTGCTGGCGTTGTTGGTGTACTGATTGGAGCTATCATGGCGCCGATGCTTGCAATGTATCAGGCAATGGACAATCTGTAGAATACGAATTAAACATCGAATTGTAGGGGTTCGGTGCTTAAGATAAAAGATGAAAACTAAACAAAAGAAAAGGAGAAAATTCATTATGAAGAAAATGAACAACAAAGGTTTTTCACTCGTTGAGTTGATCGTAGTTATCGCGATCATGGCTGTATTGGTAGGTGTACTTGCACCCCAGTTCATCAAGTATGTAGAGAGCTCAAGAAGATCTACAGACGTTTCCAACGCAGAAAACATCAGATCAGCTGTCCTTGCTGATATAGCTGACGGCGCAATCACAGGAAGCGGATCTTCATCTTGTACAACATCAGGAACTGGTATAGTTCCTTCATCTCTTGGCGAGATTCCCAAGACAAAGGGTAACAAGTATAGTGTAGGCGCAGATTTCTCATTCACATACAATGCAAATGCTGGTACATGTGATGTATTTGTAGATTCATACAACCTTTCAACATCTTCGGGTGTTTCTCAGTACAAGGATCAGAACTAGTATTAGCTTTATATTGCAGGAAGAGAGTGACATGAAGTGTTGTATCTGTTTTATCTGATTGTATTTTTATACGGAATCGTTATAGGCAGTTTCTTGAATGTATGCATATATCGCATACCCAAGAAAGAGAACATCGCTATTGTCAGATCTCACTGTATGACATGTAATCATCAGCTGAAGTGGTATGACAACATACCACTTATCAGCTGGGTGATACTGCTTAGGGGCAGGTGCAGATATTGCAAAGCTCCTATCTCACCGCAATATCCCTTGGTTGAATTCGCCAATGGAGTTTTGTGGGTGCTGACGGCAGTTGTGAAGGGATTTAGCATAGATTCCCTACTCTATGCGCTTCTTTTTTCGGCTTTGCTTACGCTCAGCATAATTGATTTTAGAACTTATGAGATTCCTGCAGGAATCAACATATTTATACTGACGCTGGGGCTGATCATGACTGTGTTGCATTACACGGAATGGTTAGACCACGTGATTGGCTTCCTTGCTGTCAGTATACCTCTTTATATCATAATACTGGTCACTGATGGTCGTGGTATAGGAGGGGGCGATATGAAGCTTATGGCTACTGCAGGATTGATGCTAGGTTGGAAGCTTATCGTATTGGCTTTTGCACTTGGGTGCATAATAGGAGCTCCAATACATCTTATACGAATGAAGGTTTCCGGAGCCGATCGGGTGTTGGCAATGGGACCATATTTGAGTGTAGGCATTTTTATAGCGGCCTTATGGGGAAACAACCTTATATCGTGGTATCTACAAATGGCCGGATTCTAGTTCTGTTAACATAATTTCGCTTTTTATATTCACTTTTTTACAAAAAATTTAAATTTTTCACATAATTTACTTGATTTTATAGATTAACATAATTATAATTTACATAATAAGTTAACTTTGTCATTACGCAAAGTTTTTGTTTTGCTATGAATTTTGAAAGTAATGAGGTTTTCCTCTTTACCCATATATCAATGTATAGAGATATTATATTACCAGGAAGGGAACTAAGATGGCAGAGAGAGTATTAAGTATTGAGATGGGAAGTTCTCTGACCAAGCTCATTGAGACTGAGCTTGGTTCGAAGAGCCCCAAAATCTACAACAGCTTCGTGGTGACCACACCAGAAGGCATGTTGAAGGATGGTATCGTTGATGCCGATGATGAATTCGTCAATACTTTCTTGCGTATGCTTACTGTTAAGCGTATCAAGACAAGAAAAGCGGTATTTACGATCTCTTCTTCAAAGATTGCCACAAGAGAAGCAAGAATTCCTTATT
>JAEEGL015965656.1_pt1 | contig 38735 bp, 34 predicted proteins | sample 9134231 | NCBI WGS metagenome assembly JAEEGL01 (sample SAMN16246548, study PRJNA631951) | gut metagenome | biome: gut microbiome; feature: rumen; material: fiber-attached | host: Bos | place: Iran: Karaj | collected 2018-10 | reverse complement strand
GAGATACTTCAATTTTGTAAATCAGCTTATAGCAATTCCGACTTTCCTTTATGCTACCGTTTATCTATATAAGAGCAAAAAGAATTATTTTATAACGCTTTTGCCCGGATTGTTTTATATTTATATCACAATGTCCTTTATAATGAGCGCAAAAATAGGACTCAATTTGAATTGGGGAATTTCAAATGCAACGGCAATTATATTAACCATTCTGTCTTTGTTTGCACTTGGGAAATACAGGTTAAAAGAGAATTGATGTATTAAATGTCATTCTTTTTATATATGGCAATATTGCTTTGCGGATTGTTGTCTTCAACTTCTTTATATACTTTTGAATAGTTTTCAAAAATATAGTTTGCGCTAAGAGAGGCATCAGGATCGTATAAATAATTGAGACCGAAATTGCTTAATATTACTCCTTTGGCAATAATAATATATGGATAATCTGCTTTTTTTAGAATTTCTAAAGCTTGTTGTTCTCCCCAAGCTTCGTGATAAGGTCTGTCCATCATAAAACAGTGCATATCAGCTTTTCTGTCCGAGATAAAATTAAAAATCATTCCTTCTGGCAAAACAAGAAGTTTTGCATCTTTGGGAATGTTGTCTTCTATATATTTCAGAGTGTTTCCATAAAATTTTACTTTTTCCTGAGACATATAAATAGTCCCTTTATTTGTTTTAAGCGGGCATCTGATATATTTTATTCTGACATATTGCTGGAGCGAATATGTACCGATTAAGACAATTAGGAAAAAAGTTATAAATTTTTCGATTGTTTCTTTATTAATATATTTGGAAATATATGTATTAATAATGATAACAGCATAGAGAATCAGTATTGGAAATTCATATACTCCTTGATTTAATAGGTCAACTTTAAAGAAGGCTCTTTGAGATAAGACAAAAGTTGCAATTAATAAAAGGAGAATTCTTTTATCTTTGATGATATCTTTAAAGAATATTAATGAGAGAATTATTAAAAAAATAGGAAGTTCAACCCAATAACATTCAGTATTCCTCATAAAATGGCAAGCAACAGTTGTTATTATTAACATGAAAGGAAATATAATTTTGTTGTTATATTTCTTATCAAGAAAACAGTATAAAAGACTTAATAATGAAGTTATAATTATAGGAAATAATCCTTTTTGGATATAGTCAATTGGAACTGCAGGAATTGCGCCATGGTCTGCTAAATAGTTTTTCATTACTTCTGTTGAGGAAAATTTAACGAGAAAATCCAATGAGGACATAATATCCGCTAATGTTACTCCTTGTATAACCAGAAGTAATATTGATAAAATAGGGAAAAACATTAAAGAGAAAAATAACTTTATATATTCTGTCAATTTTAATTTTTTATATAATAAAATTCCTGCAATAAACAGAAACAAAATACCTGCAAATTCTAGTTTGTTGGAAATTGCAAAACTTGTAAATAATGCAGCTAAGTAACCATATTTAATATCTTTCGTTTTTAGAAGTTTTAAGAGAAAAAATAAACAAGCAAATCCGCCTGCTATCCCGTAAACCCGTGCGGTTGAATATGGAAATGTGTACAAATAATGGTCATTTAGACAAAAAATACAAGATAAAATAACAAAAACAGAAAGTAAAATTGAGATTTTTCTGTTTATAAATTCTTTTGCTGTTAAATAATATATAATCATTAATAAGGTGCAGAAACAGGCTTGAAATATAACAAAAGAATTAAAGGAAACACCAAAAAGTTTAAAAACAAGAGCATTTATATACCATGATAATGGGAAATATATCATGGTTATATCTTTATACGGAACTAAACCATTTAAAATTTCCTGAGGGAAAAGAAGTTCTCTGCCTTTATCAGGTAAGAAAACAAAAGCAAAAAAACCTGACAATATTGTTAAAACAGTCATTACGGTTATTATAATCAATATATCAATAAAGGTTTTTGATTCAATAATGCTTTTAAATTTTTCCATAGTGTCGATTATAATATAAAAATATTACTTTGCAATTATACGTTTATTGTCTTGAGAGAGTTTTAAAAGTTGGACTTTTTGCATTGATTTATCAGGCATTTTATCAATATCTATCAAAACATTGATGTAATTCTTTGTTACCCCTTTGAACATTCCTGTTTCTCTGTCTTTTCTGTTTTCGATTATGACAGTATTTTCCGTGTTTAAATTAGATTTCAAAAATTCAAGATGTTTTTGGTCTGAAATTTCTTGTATTATTTCAGCCCTTTCTTTTTTTACTTTTTCGCTTATATGGTTTGGAAGTTTTTCTGCTGCAGTATTTTTTCTTAAAGAATACGGGAAAACGTGAATTTGAGAGAGCTTGACATCTGTAAGATTTTTTCTTGTTTTCTCAAAATCTTCATCTGTTTCATCTGGAAATCCTACAATTATGTCACTTCCGATGAAGGCTCTTTCAAATTTATTGTTTATTGTTTCAATTAGTCTGAAAATATCATCTTCACTATAGAATCTGTTCATATTTTTGAGGGTTTTATTGCAAAAAGACTGGAGCGAAAGGTGAAAATGAGGGCAAAATTTCTCCGACTGAGAAAGAAAATCAATAAATTCTTTGTTTAATTCAAGCGGATTTAATGAACCTAAACGGTATTGAGCAATGTTTGTTTTTTCGATTTCTTTTAATAAATCAATCAAAGATAGGTTTTCCCCTAAATCTCTGCCCCACTGACCTATGTGGATACCGGTCAAAACGGTTTCATCATAACCGTTTGAAGAAAGCAGGTTTATTTGTTCAATAATATCTTCAATTTTTGAACTTCTGCTTTTTCCTCTTGCAAAAGGTATTGTGCAATATGAACATCTGTTATCGCAACCGTCCTGTATCTTTACGGTTGCTCTTGCTCTTGAAAGAGAAGATAAACGGTCATATTTAAACTCTGTTTGCTCAAAAATATCAGTAACATCAAATTTAATGTTTTTTTCAATGATTTGAGGAATATCTGTTTTGTCTGCGTTTCCTACAAGAATATCAATAGCCTTATCCTGTCTTAATTTTTCAGCTTCAAGCTGAACGAAACAGCCCGTTAAAACAGTTAACAACTTCGGATTTTTTGCTTTTACTCCGTGAAGAGCACTCAAACTTTTTGATTCTGCACTGTGAGTTACCGCACATGAGTTTAAAATATATATGTCGGCTTCTCTGACGTCATCAACGCTGATATATCCTTTATTGAGCATTTTCTCAGCTATAATATCCGATTCTATCCTGTTTGTTTTACAGCCGAGAGTTTTTATCGTGAACTTCTTTTTCATAGTAAAAGTTTAATTCAAAAATTAATCTTTGTAAAAATTTTCATCTGATATTATTAAAAATAACAAAAAATATAATCAGGTGGTTTATAATGAATGTGAGAAATTGAGGTGAGAAGATGATAGTTCCTGTTCATATAGTCGGATATTCAAACATGATGAATTCAATAAACGGCAATACTCAATCAAATACCGTTTATTTTCAAACAGTTGATAATAAACCTGTTCAAAGAAAGAAAAAAGCACCTCATCTTTTCGGACTTGCAGATGCCCCACTTTTAACGGTTGCGGCTTTAAGTACTAAACCAAAAACACTCTCTGCTTTTGCAAAAAGTTTTATGAGACTTCCTCTTGTTGTTGCAGGTCTTGCAATTCCCGCTTCAATTGCAGCTGGTGTAACATCAAAAGTTGTTGAAAACAGAAATAAAAAAGGCAAAAATACTTCACAGACTTTAGCTTTGGCAGGTTTCGGTGCTGCATGGTATGGTTTATATAAAGCAGGTGAGGCAGGAATAAAGAAATTAGTTCAGTCTGTACCTGATAAAAATAAAACAGAAATCGTTGAACAATTTAAACATCTTGGCGAACAGATAGATGCAAGCAAATTAAACAAAAAAGTTTATGAACCGATTGCAAACAGAGTAAAAGATGTTCTTAAAGCTCATCCTCAAGTTTGGAAACCTGCAATGGCAATTTCAAGTATTGCAGCTCTTGCAATCTGCCTTGCTCCATCTATGAGACAAAGCAAAAAAGCTAATCAGGAAGCCGTCCAGAGAGAACAAATCGCAAGAATGATTCAGGAACAGCGTGCAATGGAAATTGCTCAGATGAGAGAATTTGACAAAATGTTTAATAAGGTAATGTAATTACCTTTTAAGTTTTCCTTTTGTCGGATAAAATTTTTGAAAATTTTTTCTATTATCTTTTCATATATTGTTATGAAAGGATTTTAGCTATGTCTGATAAAAAAATCATCAATGATTTCAAACGTGCAAAACACTATTTTGAAAATATTTTAACCTATCTAGTAAGCCCTTATGAGTTAAACGGTATGCTTAAAAAGAACATTGATGCTTTTAATTTAATTGATGTTCGTAATTATGAGGACTATATAGATGGTCATATCGAATACGCTCAGCATATTCCTCCACATAAAATTGAAGAAAATTTAGATATGTTAGATAAAACAAAGACAACAATTGTTTATTGCTACAATTCTTCCTGTCAAAAAGCCGCAAAGACCGCATTAAAACTCATTGAACATGAATATCCCGCTGCAATTCTTGAGGGAGGTATGGAAGTTTGGGAGATGTTTGAGTTTGATGTTGTCAGAAACAGCTCGCTTGATTAATTGACATTGCGAGCGAAGCATATAGGGTAGACTTTAGCCTACCAAAAATAATTATTTATTCTTCGCTTTTTTTCTTCTTCAAAACCTGTTTGAGTCTGTTCGGGTATCTTATATCCGCTGCAAGTTTGTGTGCATACAACCCTTCTTGTGTTGCCAACAGAGATGCTTCTGTAGCTATATGAGGAAGTGAAGAACGTTGAATTAACTGATATGTCTGAACTTTCACAAAATCAAATACACTCAGACCTCCTGTATATTTTGAAACCTGATTGGTAGGAAGTGTGTGATTTGTTCCCGTAACATAATCACCATAAACTTCAGCTGAATAATTACCCAGAAATAAAGAACCATAGTTTTTGAATAAATCGGATTTTGTTCCTGCGTTACTCAAACAAAGTTCAAGGTGTTCAGGTGCTTTCTCATTTGCGATTTTTACTGCTTCTTCAAGAGTGGAAACCACAATTGCAAGTGATTTATCAAAAGATTCCTGTGCAATTTCTTTTGTAGGAAGTGTTTTTAAGAATTTCTGTGCTTGTCTTTCTACGGTTTGTGCAAATTCTTCGCTGAAACATATCAGATATGCTCTTGCATCTCTGTCGTGTTCACACTGTGCAAGCATATCAGCTGCAACAAAATCCGCGTTTGCTGTTTTGTCAGCGATAATCATAACCTCAGACGGACCTGCGAGAAAATCAATTCCGCAGTCGCCATAAACCATTTTCTTTGCTGCCGTGACGAATCTGTTTCCGGGGCCTACAATTTTATTGACCTTTTTAATGGATTCTGTGCCGTAAGCCATAGCGGCTATTGCCTGAACTCCGCCTATTCTGTATATTTCATCTGCTCCTGCAAGTTTCATAGCAGCGACCGTAATTGGTTTAATCTTTGGCGATGCCGCAATAACTCTCTTTACTCCTGCAACTTTTGCCGGTGTAATAGTCATAATTGCACTGCTCGGGAGAGGATAATTGCCTCCGGGGACATAGCAACCCACTGAATCAAGCGGAATAACTTTATGTCCTAAGATGTTTCCTGCAATATTAACTTCAAGATTAGAAAGTGTCGCAAGTTGCTTTTTTGCAAACTCTTTGACGTTTTCAATGGCATATTTTATTGCCTGCATTGATTGTGAATCGACCATTGAAATACATTTGTCAATTTCCTCGGAAGATAGTCTTAACTCTCTGATTTCTTCATGGTCAAATTGTTTTGCATACTCAATAACGGCACTGTCTTTAGAATCTCTGACATGGTTAATTATTGCCCTTACCGATTCAATTTCTTCAAATGATGTTTTTTTATAAAAAATGTCTGTTATATCTTCATAGTAGCAAATGTTCATGTTTCGTCCTACTTTGTTCTCGATGCTAGGTTGTTTACAATATCTTCAAGTCTGACATTGTGTTTAACCATAAATGTTAAGAGGAAGTAAATTAAATCGCTTGCTTCCCACTCTAAACCGTCCCCCTCTTCAAAGTTTACACTCTCAAAAGCTTCTTCCATAAGTTTTCTTTTTAAATAAAACTCATTTTTAAATAGTTTTGTTGTATATGAGCCCTCAGGAAGTTTTGCTTTTCTGTCCTCAAGAAGATTTACAAGCTGTTTAACGGTAAATTCCTTATCTTCAAAACATGAGAAACTTCCTGTGTGACAAGCATTTCCTTTTTGGTTAATTTTATAGAGCAGGGTATCAAAATCACAGTCAAAGCGTGCTGTAATTAATTCCTGAGTATTTCCTGATGTTTCGCCTTTTGTCCAGAGTTCATTTCTTGAACGGCTGAAATATGTACATTTCCCTGTTGTCAATGTCTTTCTGACTGCTTCTTCATTTGAATATGCCATCATAACAACCTGTTTTGTATCCATATCCTGAACAACAGTGGGGATTAATCCGTTTCCCTTCTCAAAATCAAGTACCGAGAGAAAAGCATCTTCAAGTTTTATTGCACCTGTATAAATTGACATTCCAAGCTGTGTTGAAACATTCATCTTTAAAAGTGTTTTGACTTCTTCAACAGTTGAAATTCCGCCTGCTGCCGTGAGAGAATTTTTCGTTATTCCTCTAATCTTTTTGATAGCTTCAATATCAGTTCCCGTCATCAAACCTTCTTTATCAACAATTGTGTAAAGAAAACCTGAACAATAATTTTCAAATCTCTTAACAAAATCTTCAGGTGTAGAAGAAAGCTCTTTCGTCCAGCCTTCTGTTGTGATTTTGCCCTGTTTTGAATCTATTGCAACGATTACTTTATCTTTCGGAAGTTTAGAGAGAAGTTCTTCGTTAGCAGCAGTACCTATAATAATTTTATAAGCACCGTTAGCAAGCATCTTTCTTGCTTTCTCTTCATCTCTGATACCGCCGCCGACACGGCATTTTGCGACTTTACAAATTTCTTTTATTAATTTTTCATTGTCGCCTTTTCCCATAGCCGCATCAAGGTCTATAACTGCTAATTCCCCGTATCTGCCAAAATGCTTAGCTAGTTCAATTACATCTTCTCTTTCAAGAACTTTTTCTTTTCCCTGTTTTAATTGAACTGCTTTGCCTGACATTAAATCAATACTTGGAATTAACATTTATTTTCCTTTCTTTTTTTTTCATTTCCTCATATTTTCTACTTCAATTATATTATAAAAATATTAATTAACTTCATTTATTTTTTATCTGTGTTATAATTTTGTCGTGCAGTCTTGGACGAGGATAAGAATCATTTCTGTTAAACGTCAAAAACTCAATAAAGGTATAGTATTCATCGCATTGGCGATGATGTCTTGCATGCCTGCTTTTGGTGCTGATCAAAACCAAAGTGTTGATATTTCCTCAAATTCAAAGATTTCTAAAATCGTTGTTGAAGGTAACTATTTAATTGGTGAAGATGAAATCCTCAAGAATACAAATTTGAAAGTTGGGGATGTTTATAGCAAAGAATCACTTCAACAAAATTTAAAAGATATTTATAAAATGGGTTATTTCTCGGAAAAAATGAAGGCAGTACCTATTCCGAATGACCCTGAAACAGTTACGCTTAAGGTTTATGTTGAAGAAAATACTCCTATGACTAATTTCACGGTTGTTGGAAACACCGTAATCAGTGCGGGGGAAATTCTTGAACTCGCTGAACCTCTTGAAGGTCAACCTCAAAATCTTAGAAAAATAAGTGAGGTCGTTGGGCAGATAGAAGAACTTTACGCTTCAAAGGGCTATGTTCTTGCCCGTGTTGTTGAAGTTTTGGATGATCCTGACGGCTGCATAAATTTTGTTATTGAAGAAGGTGTAATTAATTCAATTTCTTTTGAAGGTAACAGAAAAACTAAAGATTTCGTAATTGAAAGAAACATTCGTTCAACCCCTGGTTCTGTTTATAATGATAATACTCTTAGAGAAGACCTTATGAGACTCTATTCTACTCAGGCATTTAAGGATGTTAACAGAACAATTGAAAAGAGTGACGAGGGTGAGAATCTTTATGATGTAACAATTATCCTTGAAGAACAGAGAACCGGTACAATTTCACTCGGAGGTGGTATTGATACTGCAACAGGTTTCTTTGGTCAGGCTGGATTTGTTGAAAACAACTTCCTTGGAAACGGTCAGAGAGTCGGGTTGAACTTCATGGGTGGTACCGGGGTATTGATGTCTGACAGTTCAACCTTGAGGCATGCTAACTGGCAGGCTGAGGTAAGTTTCTTCGAACCAAGACTTAAAGGCAGTGATAATTCACTTTTAGTTAAAGGTTTCTGGAGAGATTTCGGCAGTTATCAGATTCCTCTTGCAATTGAAAAACGTTTTGGCGGTGAGGCAGTTATTGCACGTCAGTTTAAAACATACAAAAATCTTACTGGTTCATTTAAGTTAGGTGTTGAATATATCAATGTTGTCGAAGGTGACAAACGCGAAATGCAGAAACTGTTTGCTAAGAATAACATTCCAATTTCAGAAAGAGCTAAACAGTTAAAGGGTGGTACATTTGTAACATTAGGTCCGAGTTTGATTTATGATACAAGAGATAATGTCATAAATACTAGACGTGGTACTTATGCTGCAGTCAGACTTAACCAGAATGTCAGCGTAACAGATTTCGGTTTGACACACGCAACTCTGACGGGAGGAATCAAACATTATTTCCCTGTAATGAAGAAGTCTGCATTTTCTTTGACAGCAAGAGCAGGCGGAAAACTCTACGGCGATATGCCTGAAGTTATGGCATTCCACTTAGGTGGTCCTTATTCTGTCAGAGGTTATAAATTAAGCGGTGTCGGTACAGGTGAAGGCTTCATGATGGCATCAGCCGAGTTATCAACTCCATTCTTCTTCTTAGACAGAATTAAGAAGGTACAATTCTTTGATAACATCAGATTTACGATGTTTGCTGATGCCGGTAAAATTTATGGTGGAACAGTTACGAACAAGATATACAATCGTCCTGAATACGGTATTTCTGCCGGTGTCGGTATCAAACTCTTCATTCCTGCAGTCGGACCTCTGTCTATTGACTATGGTATTCCGTTCACCAACGTCGGAGATGGCAACAAATCAGGTGCATTTACGTTCGGAGTCGGAGATTACTTCTAATGCCTGCTGATACAATAGTTTGCGATAACCTTGAAGCAACTGATATTTTAGCAGGGAAATTAGCAAAATTAATCGAAAATGACGGTGCTTTCATCTGTCTTTTCGGAGATATTGGTGCCGGAAAAACGGCTTTTTCAAAATGTCTTTGCAAACATCTTGATGTTAAACAAAAGGTTACAAGCCCAAGTTTTGTTATTTTGAACGAATATAAATCTGGAAAACTTCCCGTTTATCATTTTGATTTATACAGGCTTGAAAATGAGGGTGTCAAAACAATAATTAATGAACTAGAAGAATACTCTCAGGGAAAAATTGTTACACTCGTTGAATGGGCTGAATTTTCACAAAATGTTTTGCCGTTTGACAGAATAGAAATTAAGATTGAATATCTTGATGAAACAAAACGTTCTTTTATTTTTAAAGCTTTTGGTGATAAAAATAAGAAAGTAGTAGAGGAACTTTTGAAATGAAAATTTTGTCCTTTGATACCTGTTTTTTAAAAACTTATGTTACTTTGTCTGAGGACGGGGAGATTTTAGTTTCAAAATCAGTAGATTCAACGGATGAAGGGTATCATAGCGTATATCTTATACCGAATATTGTTGAAATTCTAAATAAACGAAATCTGACGATCCAGAATTTAGATGCAATCGGCGTAAATATAGGTCCCGGCAGTTTTACCGGAATCAGAATTTCGGCAGTTATTGCAAGAGTTTTTGCTCAGGCGGCTAATTTAAAGCTTGTCGGAGTATCTTCTTTGCAAATTTTATCCAAAATAAATAAGACGGATAAAAATACGACGGTTATTCTTGATGCAAGAAAAAATAAAGTCTACTATGCAAGGTATGACAAAGATAACAATGTTCTTTGCGCTCCAAAACTTCTTGAAAAAGAAGAACTTCAAAGTGAAATCATAAAAGATGATATGATAATTTCTGATGACAGTATTTCTGAATATCTTAAAACTTTAGGTATTGAAACGGTTAGATTTGAAGATAATCAGGAAAAAATCGGAGAATATCTTTCTGAGCTAACATTTAAAATGTTAAAAGAAGGCGGAGATTTCAATTTTGCACTTTTGAAACCTCTTTATATTCAACCCCCGTCAATTTCAAGACCAAAGGTGAAAAATGTATTATAGATTTGATATAACAGGCTGTCTGACAGTTTTAATTATTTTATTTTTATTAGTTTTCCTTTTTACTAAGTTATGGTGGCTTCTTGCAATAATTGTATTAATATACTTGATAAATACATATATAGCGGCATTTCAGCAAAAAATGGCACAGAAGAAAGCTGAGCAGGAAAAATTCAAGCCTGAAATGGGACAATCCTATAAAGTTTGTCCATATTGCGGTGAAAAAGTTCAGGTAACAGAATTAAGATGTCCAAAATGTGGCCGAGAATTAGGGTAAAATATGGAAATTAAAGTAAAACATATTGTGATTACTGCTATTGGACTAATTTTGGGAATAGCAGTTTCTGTAATATTTGGACGAAATGGAAGCTTTCTCTTTTTAGTAGTTTTGCTTGCTATATTTGGTTATTTGTTTCTGAAAATTATAGATGATATTAGCAAAAGTGCTTATGAAATGGAGATGGAATTACATAATTTAGATAAAAAATTTTACAAAGAAATTCGATTACTTTGTCCGTATTGTGATACTAAAGTTACTTTTCGTGATAGTATTTGTCCGAAGTGTAAAGCAAATTTAAAGGGAATTTCTTTAAAAAAAGCTATTAGATGCCATAATTGTCATTCATTTATGCCTTCTGATGAAAGGGTATGTCCTATATGCGGAAGTCAAATAAATAATGATAATTTTGATTGATTTAAATTATTATGATATTATATTCCCAAACCTTATTATAAAAACCATTTGGGCATTTTTTGGAGTTAATAATGACTAAAATAAAAGTTATGACAATATTTGGCACAAGACCTGAGGCGATAAAAATGGCGCCTTTAGTTAAAGAACTTGAAAAATACCCTGAAATTTTTGAAAGTGTTGTCTGTGTTACTGCTCAGCACAGAAATATGTTAGATCAGGTGCTTGAGATTTTCAAAATTAAACCTGATTATGATTTGAATATCATGAAAGAAAACCAAAATCTTTGGGGTTTAACGTCAGAGGTTTTACTTGGAATAAAAGAAGTTTTGGAAAAGTCAAAGCCTGATATTGTGCTTGTCCATGGCGACACAACAACTTCAATGGCAGCGGCTTTGAGTGCTTTTTATGCTAAAATTCCAGTAGGTCACGTTGAAGCAGGTTTAAGGACATTTGAAAAATATTATCCTTTTCCTGAAGAAATAAACAGAGTTTTTGCTGATTCCGTCTGTACATACCATTTTGCACCGACTGATAAATCTGTCGAAAACCTTGTTAAATCGCAAATTCCCTCTGAACACATCTATAAAACGGGGAATACCGTAATAGATGCCCTTTTATATACCCTCAAAAATAACAGAGCGGATATTACCAAAATAGGGCTTGATGAGAACCTTAAAACTATTTTGATGACTTCTCACAGAAGGGAAAATTTTGGGGAACCGATTAAAAATATTTGTTCAGCTGTCTTAGAGCTTGTTGAAAAGAACAAAGATATTCAGGTGGTCTATCCTGTTCATCCTAACCCTAATATCAAAAATGTTGTTTATCCTATGCTTGGTAATAAAGAGAGAATTAAACTGATAGAGCCTCTTGAATACACTGATTTTTGTGCACTTATGGAAAAAACGCATATTATTCTGACAGACTCTGGCGGTGTTCAGGAAGAAGCTCCCGCACTCGGCAAGCCGGTTTTAGTTCTCCGTACAACGACAGAACGTCCTGAAGCTATTGATTACGGTACTGTTAAACTTGTCGGTACTGATAAAACAAAAATAGTTGAAGAAACACAAAAACTGCTTGATGATAAAAATGAATACAAAAAGATGTCGGAAGCCATAAATCCATATGGTGACGGTCACGCTTGCGAAAGAATAATTGAGGTGCTTAAAAAGATAGAAGTTATCTAAGCAAATCCTTAATTGAAAATTTCTTTTTTTCTAGATGATTAATAAGTAATTTTTCAGTCAAAATCGGATCAGTTACCTTTCTTTGGGCAGGGTTAATTTTGCCTTCAGTTTCTTTCTCCTGAAGTTCTTTGAGCTTCTCTTTAATATCGGTAACGTTATCCTTTTCCATATATATATGATACCTCTTATTTATATAAAAATAAAGTAAGTGATTTTTTTGCTATTTGGGCTCAAATAATTACAAATTTTAAACAGGCAAAAAAAATTTTCAGAGGTTTTTAAACACTCAAAAATGAAAGAATAGAATATGCAAGTTTCTTTTGGTCAATTTATCCCTGTATCAGTTCATTGCAATCAAGTGACAATGGGTCCTCGCAAAAAAATGCAGACATCACCTTATGTTCAGTTGGGGGCAAATGATAAAGCACGTATTAATGAAATTACGGACGATTTTGCTTTAAAACTTTCACGACGTGAAGAAGGTCAAATTTCAGAACTTTCGGAGCAGCAAAGACGTGTATTCAAAGCAAATGTTTCCGATTATTCACTTCCCTCGAATAAAAATATTTCTCAGGAACCTGGTAAAACTTCGGCTGTTGTGGCTTTGACAATTGGTGATAACAGATATTTAGTAACCGGTGCCAAAGATGTTCAATATGTTGAATCAAATCTATTGAAACAAATCAATCCTCCTATGTTTGAAAAGGATGTAGTCAACTATATTAGCAAAAATCATGCATTGTCAGACAAAAAAATTGACATATATGCTTCTGAAATGCCCCTGGACAGTCAGGATAAATACAGAATAAATCTGATTGATTTTTATAGTGCAATAAGCTCAAAACCAATTACAGGGAGGTGTGCACAATGAACGTAAGTTTCGGACAAATATTTAAAACAAATGTTTATATAGATAAGAAAAAAGTTGAAGACTTAAAAACAATCGAACAAATCACTAATACGTTAGCTCGTGATTTATCTTGTTCAAGAGCTCCTCAGGAATACGGTGATTTAACTCATCAGCAGAGAATTATGCTCAGAATGTTTGATGCCTCCTATAAGATTCCTGAAGAACAAAAGAAGAAAAATGAAATTACTTCTTCTACCGTTTCAATGGTTACAATTCCTGATGTTGGCAGATATATGATTGTCGGAAAAAGTGATAATGAAGCCATGAAAGATATAAGACACAAAACAATAGGTGTTGAACACTATTATAACGGTCGTTCAATGGAATCTGCATATCTTGAAGAATTTAAACCTGAAGCTCTAAGGTATGTGAGAAGTCATTCAAATGGTTATGAAGTTAATATTCAGGCAAAGAAAACACAAAAGGGTGACGGTTATTATATTAGCCTGATAGACTTTACAAAAGCTAAATAAAAAAAGACTGCATTTAGCAGTCTTTTTTTATGTTTTATTTCATTATTTTAAGTTTTTATATAATCTCATATGTTCAATTGTGGTATTAATTTCTGTTGTTTGCACTAAGTCCAATTGGCAAATAATATAAATTGATTTAAAATAAAATTTATGAATATCTTGGGATATATTTTAAAACGTATATTACAGTCAATACCGCTATTGTTTTTGGTGTCGCTGATTAGTTTTTTCATAATCAGGCTTGCACCGGTTGATCCGTTAGCGGAGTTAAAACTCAATCCTTCTATTTCTCAGGAAACCCTTGATGCTGAAACTCATCGTTTGGGACTTGATAAGCCTGTTATGTACCAATATGTATTGTGGCTTAAAAGTTTTGTCAAAGGTGATTTGGGTGTTTGTACAACCGGAGAAAGAGTTGCGGATAAATTAAAGGAAAGAATTCCCAATACCCTTCTTTTAACGGGGTTTGTTATTTTATTTACTTGGGCGGTTGGAATACCTTTGGGAATTATGGCGGCTTTAAACCGAAAAAAGCCAATAGACAGGATATTAACTATGCTATCGTCTGTCGGTATGGCAATACCTTCCTTTTTCTTTGCTCTGTTATTGTTGATTTTTGCGGTCAAAACAGGTTGGTTTCCAACGGGCGGACTCACAAGCTATAACCATTCCTCAATGACTCTCTGTGGTAAAACGGTTGATATTCTCTATCACCTTGTTTTGCCTGTAATTGTTCTTTTTACTATTTCCCTATCTTCTCTTCAAAGACAGATGAGGGGAAATTTGCTAGATGTTTTGGGCTCCGATTATGTTAAATTCGCAAAAGCAAAAGGCTTAAGTGAAAATAAAGTTATTTATAAACATGCACTTAGAAATGCAATAAACCCGATGATTACCCTTTTAGGTTTTGAATTTGCCTCTCTTTTAAGCGGAGCTGCACTGACTGAGTATGTTTTTCAATATCCTGGGTTAGGCAGGCTGATATTAGAGGCTGTTTTAAAATCAGATATTAATTTGGTCATGGCATCATTGATGATTGGTACAATAATGCTTGTTGTAGGTAATCTTTTGGCTGATATCCTTTTAAAACTCGTTGATCCGAGAGTTGAGGCGGTGTAAATGTCATCGACATATGAGCCAATTAATGAAAATGCATTTAAACAGCTTTTTAAAGATAAATTTGCTAAAGCTGCATTTATTATTTTGGCGCTTATGTATATTTTAGTTTTTCTTGCTCAGTTTATTTCGCCTTATGATAAACACTATTCGGATCGTGACCATTCTTATGCTCCGCCGTCAAAGATTTATGTTATTGACCAAAACGGGAAATTATCTCTTCCATATACCTATAATTATAATCGTCATTTCGATTTTGAAAATTTTGACATAACATACAGTGAAGACAGAACACATAAATATTATGTTAAATACTTTGCAAAAGGTGAACCATATAAACTTTTTGGGGTTATCCCATTTGACAGACATTTTTATAATGTTGAGCAGGGCGGGAAACTTTATCTTTTAGGAACTGACATAAACGGACGTGATAATTTCTCAAGGCTTCTCTATGGCGGGCAAATTTCTTTAACTATAGGCTTTCTTGCACTCTTTATTTCATTTCCTCTCGGAATGCTCTATGGTGGGATTTCAGGTTATTTTGGCGGTAAAACCGATTTTATTATGATGAGAATTTCAGAAGCTATAATGTCAATTCCGAGTTTTTATCTTTTGATTATTCTTGCTTCAATTCTTCCGGCTAATATGACGAGTGCTCAAAGATTTGCTCTTATTGTTGTAATACTTGCATTAATTGGTTGGGCAGGATTCTCAAGAGTTGTCAGAGGTATGGTTCTGTCAATTAAACAAAGAGAATACGTTATAGCCTCAGAATCTTTAGGTGCATCAAGAATAAGAACGATTGTAAAACATATTCTTCCCCAGACGATGAGTTATGTAATTGTTGCAATGACTCTGAGTGTTCCTTCATATATTCTTTCTGAATCAGGTTTAAGCTTTCTTGGTCTTGGTATTCAACAGCCTGATGCAAGCTGGGGAAATATGCTTAAAGAAGCACAGGAATTTGTTAATATTATTTCAAGGCCATGGTTGCTTGCTCCCGGATTTTTAATTTTTGTTGCGGTTTTATCATTTAATATAATTGGTGATACAATTAGAGATATCTTGGATCCTAACAGTAAAGAAAGGTAGATATGCTCGACACCTTACGACAGATGTTTTTGCCCGATAACGATATCATTATAAGAATATTGCTGTCAATAGTTCTTGGATTTGCACTTGGATTAGAACGAGAGCTGACATATAAATGGGCCGGTTTAAGAACTAATATGCTTGTATGTCTCGGTTCTTGCCTGTTTACAATTCTTTCGATATATGGATTTACAACCGCAGTAAGTCTTTATCCGATAGGTGATCCGTCAAGAGTCGCAGCACAGGTAATTACCGGTATTGGTTTTATCGGCGGCGGTACCGTATTAAGACATGGTGTAACTGTTTCTGGACTAACGACTGCAGCAACGCTCTGGGTTGTTGCAAGTATTGGTATGGCTTGCGGCTGTGGTCAGTTGGGTGCTGCAGTTATAACAACATTTTGTGCAATTGCCGTTTTAGTTTTAATCAGAGTTTTTGAACTTCATATTATGCCAAAAAACCTCAAAAATATGAGAAAACTCAATATTATTATGACTTGTAAGAATGAACATTGTGATAATGTCAGAAAACAGCTTTTTGATGAATTTAAAGAAATAAATGAGTTCACTAAAAAACATGATGAAAATAATCCAAACTATACAAAATACATTCTTAAAGCTGTTATCAATGACAGAAATGCCGTAGAAGTCATAAAAACTAAGATTGACAATATTCAAAATGTCGAAAGTGTTTCTATTAAGGAAATTTTTGACTAACATTAGTTTGTGCTATAATAGGGCATGGTAAGGGATAAGATGAGCGAAAGCGTACAAACAGAAGAAAAATTATATGAAGATGTTCCTCCTACCAAACGTAGAAACCGTAAGGAGGTCTTTCGCAAGCCTGCAAACAAAAAATTTTGGACTTGGCTCGCTGATTTTGTTTTGTTTCGTATGCTCTCTCACCGTTTCTATGCTTTAAGAGTTAAAAACAGAGAGTTTGTTCATAACAGAAATAAAAATTATCCGGTCATTATTTATGCTCCTCACGCAAACTGGTGGGATGGAATTGTCGGATATACTGTTATGAGAACCTGCTTTACAGGACTCAAAACAAGAATGATGATTGAAGAAATGAACCGTTTTCCTCTTTTCTGCAAAATTGGTGCATTTCCCATTAACAAAAAATCTGCCCAAGAAGCTATGAAATCATTAAAATTCATAGTTGACGATATGAAAGAGCCAAATATGTGCTTTTGGATATTTCCTCAAGGTATTATCAAACCGCCAAACCACAGACCTTTTGAATTTCAGACAGGTTTGGCATATGTTATTCAAAATATTGCCAAAAAACACGGAGGAGTTAACCTCTTTCCTTTGGCTGTAAACTATACTTTTTTGAGAGAAGACAGACCCGAAGTTTTGGTTGAAGTTGGCGAGCCGATTATTGTTGACAGAAATCATGCCGAGTTTGACAGGCATGAATATACAAAGTGGCTTGCTGAAGGTTTCACAAAACTCTGTGACAGTCAGTTCAAAGATATTTCAAACGGTGAAGTCACTGGTTATGAATATGTCTTTAAACAAAGACTTCCCTGGAACAGACAAATTGAGAAAAAACTCAAAAATATCGGAATGGACAAGGCTGAGAATTAAATTTGCAGCAATGACATAATCATTAAATAGTGGCAGATTGCACCTATAAGCACCAGTATATGAAATATTGAGTGAAAATATTTCTTTGGTTTAAGGTAGAAAAAGCTTCCTGCCGTATAGAAAAGTCCACCTATGATTAACCATAAAAGTGTGTTATGAAAACCTTTAACGTAAAGCATATAAAACATAAATGCGCTGAGCCAGCCCATCAGGACATAAAGTCCGGTTGAAAGGTTCTTAAATTTTAGAGTTATGCAGGAAAAAACTATTCCCGTAATTGCTAAATACCAAATAATTGAAAGGAATATGACGGAGCTTGGAAAATCAACTGTCATAAGTAAAAGAGGAGTGTATGTCCCTGCTATTAAAAGATAAATTGCGCTATGGTCTATTTTTCTGAAAACTTTTTTAGCTGTTTCATTTGTCATTGCGTGGTAGCAGGTTGAAGCTTCAAACAAAAGAAACAAAGAAGCACCGTAAATTGCGGTTGTTCCTGTCTGAAGGGGAGTCTTAGATGTTACAGCAAGCATAATAATGGCGTAAATAGCAAAAATAGCACCGATTGCGTGGCTGAAAGCATTAACAAATTCTTCCTGAGGAGAATAAACTCTTTCTTCTTTTTCCATATTTTGTCCCTCATTTATGTTGCCATGCTAACTTAAATATTAAATAGTGTCAAAGGTTGGCTGAAATTTCAGCAGTTAAAGGCATTTTTTCGATAGTAAGTTTATAAATTGCTTCAGCACCGAGCTCAGGAAAGGCTATAATTTCTGATTTCTTCACGCAGGTTTTTAAGAGTGATGCAATTCCGCCCTGAACGGTAAAATACACACCTCTGTTTTTTATGATTGTGGCTTCTGTTTCTTTGCTTCTGTTTCCTTTGCCGATTGTTGCAGTTAAACCGAGTTCATACAGTTCAATTGCGTATTTATCCATTCTGCCTGAGGTCGTAGGTCCTATTGGTCCTATGATTTCCATTTCATTTGCAGGACAAGGACCTGCATAAAAAATTATATTATCTTTAATTTCAAATGGAAGAGGTTTCCCTTCTTTTATTAATTTATAAAGCCTTTTGTGTGCTGCATCTCTTGCAACATAGATTACACCTGAAAGAAGAATGCTTTTCCCTTTTTTTAAAGAGCGGATTTCTTGAGTATCTTCGGTAAAAATTTCTTTTTTGTTTTCTTCCGTTCTTTCAATATCAATAAAATCAAGGGTTTTAGTTAAATAAGTAATTTTGTCATTTTTGATTATGCACTTTGCTTCTCTTACAGAGTGGCAATTCAGGGTTATTCCAACAGGCATAGATGCGATGTGGGTTGATTTAGAAATAATTTTAACATCAAGTGCATAAATTCCTTTATAGTTTTCAGGTGCTTTTTTATTTACTTCAGCTAAAATTTCATTCGCAAATTCATCTTTTGTGTTTTCTGAGAACAGGGCTTTTTTTGAAAGCAAAGCAGCACCTTCAAGAGTTTGCCCGATACCTATACCGATAAACATAGGAGGGCAGGAGTTTAAACCTGATGATAAAATTTGTTTAACTATTAAATCTTTGAGTTCTTCCTTTGTGGAAGTCGGAAGCGCCATAACAGCAGAGGACTTATTCTCTGAACCTGCACCTTTTATTAAAACATTAATTTTGATTTCATCACCGCTTATAATGTCTGTGTATATGATTGCAGGGGTATTCGAATTGGTGTTTGTTCTGTCAAAGAGTGCATCTTTAACAACAGACTTTCTGAAAAAGTTTTCTTTATAGCACTTTTCAACCCCTTCATTAATTTCAGCAGTTAAGTCGTTTCCTTCAAACTGAACATTCTGTCCTATTTCAAGAAAAACCAAAACCTGACCTGTGTCCTGGCATAGAGGGCGTTTTGTTTCATAAGCAATTTTGGCGTTTAAAAGAATATTTTTTAAAATTTCTTTTTGCTTTATATCCCGTGTTTTTGTGTATGCAGATAGAATTTTTGAATATGTCTCTTTATTGAGAGCAGTATTTGCACTCAAACAGAGATTATAAATTGCCTCTTTAATTGTTTTGGTATTTATTATATTCATTCTCAGTTTCTTTTTGAGTAATAAATCAAATCGCACAATTCACGAACTGCACCTTTTCCGCCGGGGTTATTGCAAATGAATTTTACGCATTGTCTGACTTCATCAACAGAATCAGACGGACATGCGCTTAAACCCGCTTCTTTCAGAATACAGATATCTGGTAAATCATCTCCGATATAGGCAATTTCTGAAAAATCCAGATTGTATTCGTTCATAAAATCTTTCAGGGTTTCGATTTTGTTCTTTGAATCAAGATAAACTTTTGTAATACCGAGCATTTCAGCTCTTAATTTAACGACCTTTGACATTCTTGCAGAGATGATAGCCGTTAAATATCCTGATTTATTCAGCATAACAATTCCCTGACCGTCCTTAACGTTGAAGGTTTTATATTCAACTCCGTTATCATCAAAAGTCAGACTGCCGTCTGTTAATACTCCGTCAACATCCATAACCAAAGCTTTGATTTTTGAAGCCTGAAATTTTAAATCAAGGTTTGTCATTTATGCTACTCCTGCTTTAAGGAGGTTATGAATATGAATTATTCCTTCAGGAATCATATCTTTTGAACATACAGCCAAGGAAGTAATTGAGTGTGCTTCCATTAAAGCTAAAGCCTTGACTGCCAAAGCATCTTTTGATATGGTTTTGGGGTTCTTTGTCATTACCTGTTCATTCTTTAACACTGAAACGTCAGGGTATCTTAATAAAATTCTTCTTATGTCTCCGTCGGTCAGGATACCAGTTAATTTGTTTTCGTCATTGACTATGATAGCCATACCAAGTTTTTTCTTTGAAATCAAATCAACCGTTTCAAGGAAGGTATCGTTTTCGTGTGCGATCGGAAGTTTTTCTCTGTCAGAAAGCATTAAATCCGAAATCTTATACAAAATGCCTTTTCCAAGCGAGCCTGATGGGTGGAACATAAGGAAATCTTCTTCGGAAAATCCTCTTTGTTTTAAAAGACAAATTGCAAGAGCATCGCCCATAGCCAAAGTTGCTGTTGTGCTAGCTGTAGGAGCTTTATTAAGAGGGCATGCTTCTCTGTCTACAGAGACGTCAAAGAATATATCACATCTTTGACCTAATGTAGAATTCCTTTTTCCGCTGAATGCGATTAAAGGAACTCCAAATCTTTTAATTAACGGCAATAAGTTAAGAAGTTCCTGAGTCTCACCGCTATTTGAGATTGCAATAACAACATCTTCTCTTGTAATAATACCGGAATCACCGTGTGTACTTTCTGCCGGATGAAGAAAATAAGAAGGTGTTCCTGTTGAAGTCAGGGTTGCGGCAATTTTTCGTCCTATATGACCGGATTTTCCCATTCCGGTAACAATTACTCTGCCTTTTGCCTTAATAATTGTATCAACTGCTTCTGTTATGTTATCTCCAAGTCTTTCCTGAAGTTTCATAATAGAATCAGCTTCAATTTTGAGAACTTTTTTTGCTAATTCAACTAACTCTGAGGTTTCGGTGATATTCAACATAGAACTCCTTAATTATAATTTATTATTAATTATTATATAACAAATATAATACTATGTTCTTGTATAATCAAAAAATTTGTTAATATCTTCGCTGAGACCTGCTTCTTTAAGGACATGCTGTTTTAAAAGCGAATTTAAGAGGTTTGTTAGCAATTTTGGAACAAAACTTGCCGGCAGAGAACTAAAGTCTATAATAAATTCATTTATTCCAAGTTCTTCAAGGTTTGAAATATAATCAAAATTATCTAAAATTTCGTCCTCAAACATATGCATTCTGCAAAAACCATCAACGATAAAGGGATAGACCTTGTTTAAAGAGGGGTCTTTAAGAGCATAATTTCCTTTGTGGCAGGGGGCTTTACAGGAAAGTCTTGAAATGATTGCAGAGTCATTGTTTAAAGGACAAAGTCCCTGACTAGGTACTCTTATACCGCCTGCGACAGTCAGTTTTGTGTTTGGAATTATATTTTTTAATCGTTTCAAACATTTCTTGAGGTTATCAATATCTTTGATAGGTGTAAAATCAACCGTATCAATCTGCCTCAAATTATTAAGACAGTTAATAGACATGCTGTTAAGTAGATTCAAACCCTGACCGATTTCAATCGGAAAACGGTTTAAATCGGGGTCATTGATGAGTGCCCAGAAAAATCCGATATTGTTAACAATGATTGAATCAGGATGTGGCTCAGAGAGACATAGTCTTTTGACATGCTCATATACTCTGTCAAAGTCACGTTCAATCAGGATTCTTGTTGTGCTGAGCTGGAAAATAATATCATTTTTACGGCAAAAATGCTTTACTTTTCTTGTGATTTCATCAAAGCTGCTCTTTGAAAGGTCTGCCGTATTTAAAATTTCACCAAATTCTAAAGAATAAATAGGATTAAATCCGATTTTATCCATAAAGTTTTTAAGCTGTTTTAATTGAGCAAGTGAAGTTAATTTGACGTTAATTCTCGGAAGATTAAGCGATTTATAATCAAAATCGGTTTTTAATTTTGAGCGTTTAACATGCCATTCAAAAGTCTGAATATATCGGCTGAATTTGAAATCTTGACCATGCGCACTTATTATTTCACCCGAGAAATGATTTGTTTGATATAAACTTTTTCTTGTGTGCTTAAAGGGTAACTTCTGTTCTTTAAACATCTTCGGACGGGCAAGAATTTTTTCTATAAGCTTTATTCCGTCGAGAATTTCGTCAGAAGAATAAAATTTCCCTTTTATAACGACAGCATCTATTGCTTTAATTTTCTTAATATCTTCCGCACAATACGGAAGGTTATCTGAATCTATCGCCAAAGCAAGGTTCGTATATTGTTTCAGTTTAACTATATTTTTCATATAGATTTCTTCAGTAACGATTAGCATGTCGATTTTATGGAAGTTTTTGATAAACTCAATACCTGCAATGTTATGAAGGTCAAAATATGAATCAATTATGACTTTAAACGGCAGATTAAGTGTTTTTATGACCTCTAAGACGGCATAGGTATTAACAAAGATACCATCAATTTTTGTGGTTTTTAGGTATGCAATAAATTTTTTAATTTCCCCAAGTTCTTCTTCCGTTATACTGTGTTTAAAATTAACATAAATTTTAGCGCCGTTTTTATGAGCTTCTTCGATGAATTCATCAGCATATTTAAAATTATTATTAAGGAATTTATGATGATAAACATAAAATTGTCTGCAGGAAGTCTCTGATACAAACCTGCTTATATCAGAGGGAACTTTTACAGGTGATATTGTTAAAATATTTGTCATCGATGAGAACTTTATATTTCGTTACAAAAATATATTACAAATTTTTTCAATTTTTTTCAAGTAAAAAGAAAAAAAAAACGGTTGATAAATTGGTGCATTATCCAATAATAATGTGCTTAATAAAGGATAACAGATAAAAAAATATATTAATTTTATAAAAATATACTGTATCTGATTGAAGTAAAAATCTTAAGTACGAAATACAATTTAAAATGAGATTAATGTAAAATATTTGCCATAATGAAAATAAATATATAAAATAATGGAAATGATAAAATCTTGAAAAAGAGAGAGTACGAAAACGATGTATGATAACGAAAGAAACACAGATCAAAGCATAGCGGAAGAAAAAAGCTACGAAAATGATTACAGCTCGTATTATGAACAACCCGAGCAGAGTACTTCCGTTGCAAAGATTGTTGTTGCACTCCTTGTCCTTTTCGGAGTTGTAGGTGTTCTTGCACTGCAATATCCTAAATTTGTAAAGAAAATTTCGGGTTATAAAGTGCATAGCGTTGCAGCTGCTGAATCCATACCGGTTGACGGTGAAATGATTGCAGAAAATCAAGATGAAAACATGGGTGATTTCTTCTACAATGAAGCCGGTGGTGATGGACAGGAAAACAACGAAGGAAATGGTGAGGAGAATCCTAATCCCGAGGGGCAAGAAGAATATAACGAACCAAATGGTGAAGAAATTGCTCAGGGTGAGGAAAACAACGAAGATGCAGCCATTAATTTCGATGAAGGCAATGAAAACAATGAAGACAATTCCTTAATGGTTTCATTAGGAAATTCTGGTCGTACGCATCCTTTCTTGCCTCACAAAAGAGTTAAAATCAGAACAGGTCAAAGCAGTGATTTATCACCTGTTCCGTTTGAGATTATTGAGCCGCCATCAATGGTGGGCTATGATCCCAATATTTCAAGATTACTTGAAACAAAAATTACAGGTATTCTTTATGATACTGAGAGTCCGTCAGCTGTCGTTGTTATTGACGGTGTAGATGAATTTGTTAAAGTTGGAGATAAAATCTTTGGATATACTATTTCAGAGATTAGTCCGGATAAAGTTGTAATATCGTACGGTAAAAATACATTAACCGCATCGATAGGTCAGTTGTTCTCTCAGCAGGATATGACTAACGGTAGAGTCGTTCCTAACTTAGAGAGAAAGTTTAGTGGTTCTAGAAGATAATAAATAAGAGGAGATAGGTATAAATTATGAAAAAAGGAAGTAGAAAGCTTACAAACGCCATTTTGACAGCATCTTGCTTGTCTTTACTTATGGCAGGACCAATTAATGCTGCTCCTCTGGAATATTCCTTGGACAGCCCATTTGTCAGAGATGAAATTTCATCAGCTGACTCAATTAGACTTGAAGGTCAAGTATTGTTCCAACAGAATGCAAACAAACCAATTACTGTTAGTTTGAGAAATTCAGATGTTAAACAAGTCTTGAGAATGTTTGCTGATAAAGCAGGTTTGAATATCATTATTCATGACTCTGTTAACGGTACTGTTACTTTAGACCTTGTTAATGTTACTTTGGAAGATGCTTTCAAATATGTTTTGAAGATGAATGATTTGACTTATATCATTAACGATAAAACAATGATGGTTGTTTCAAAGAATGCAGCTGAAAGTGTAAATCTTTCAAAAGGCAACATTGATATTCTTCCAGTTAAATATGTTGATGCAGCTTATGTTGCTCAATTCCTTAACTCAAGTATTTTTAATTTGAATACCCCGGGTTTGTCATATGGTCCAATCGTTGTTACAAATCCTGCTAAAAATGAATTGATGATTTTTGGTACTGATAACGATACAAAAATGGCAAGACGAGTTCTCGAAAAATTAGATAGAAAACCGACAATGACTACATATAAAGTTAACCATACAACTCCTAAACAGATGGCTGCTTTAATATGTGATACATTGTTCGCTCAGCCTTCATCAACGCCTTCAACAAGTGCTTATGGTACAAGATTAAATTCTTCTGTACAGTCAGGCAGCAGTTCATCTGGTGATACATCTGGTGTAAGCTTAGGCGGTGGTGTTACATCTTGTGTAGTTCAAAGTGCAGTAAATACAGATAACATTTCATCTTATGCACCTACTCCTGCTCTGTCAATTATTTCTCAGCAAGAGCTTGGTACTTTGACAGTTGTTGGTGGTTCTGAAGAACAAATCCAGATGATTAATGATTTCATTATTGCTAACGATAGAAAACAACCTCAAGCATATCTCGAAGTTTCTATCATTGAACTTAATGAAGCTGGTTCAAAAGAATTACACAATTCTTGGGAATTTACAAGCGGAAACTTCAGAGTTGCATTTGCTCCTGACGGAACTAAAGGTACTACATCATTTGGTGTAATAAATTGGAACGGTAAAGGTCCTTGGACAGGAACACGTCATGCTCAGCTTCCTCACTACGGACTCAGTTTAAATCAGACACTTTCATATATTATGTCTAACAGCAAAGGCAGATTGTTATCTAATCCGAAAATTGTTATTACTAACGGCGAGAAATCAGTTATCGACTTAACATCTGATTATGTTGAATCAGTTGATGCTCAGGTTTTGACATCTGCAGCAGGTGGTACAACAAACGCTGTTCAGAGAACATATAATATCGCTAACGATAACGGTATAAAAATTGAAATTGAACCGTTCATCAGTCCTGACGGATATGTTTCTCTTACATTAGTTTCAGATTATGCAGCAATTGCTGACAGAGTCAGAGCTCAATTATCACCTGATTTGGATCCTGAAATTGTTGCAACACTTCTCCAAAGAAGAAACTTTGAAATTAAGAACGTAAGAATTAAGGATGAAGAAACATTAATGTTAGCTGGTTTCATCACTGAACAAGAAACAAAGAATAATGCAAAGATGCCTGTTTTGGGTGATATTCCGGTAGTTGGTGCTTTCTTTAGAGATTCTTCAAAGACTTCTGAGAAAAAAGAAATGGTTATCCTTATAACTCCCAGAATCATAAAAGATACTGAAGATGTTGTTGAATTATAAGGATTAGCCCGGAAAGAACAATTAGTGACATGACCTCGAATATATTAGATCAGATACAAAACATTTTAGATTATGACGTAGTTAAAAAATTTGACATAAATGAATTGGCAAAGCAGGGTTTTATACCTTTGTGTGTTAAAGATTCAAATGCGATGATTGTGACTACGTCACAATCGAATCGTAGCAATATAACTAAGTTTGTATCTTCAGTTCTAAAAATTAATTCTGCAAAATATAGTGTTATTCCACCTGATGTTTTCAACGAATTAGTTTCTATTGTTAAGAAGAATCTTCCTCCTGAAGATTTTGACAATTTTGATGATGTTGGAAATGTTGAAGTTATCGACGATTTTGATGATTTGGATAATGTTGATAATTTTGACGATGATTTAATTGAATCACCTGATTCTAAATCTGATATCGTAAAACCTGTTAATGCAGAAATCAAAGATTCTACATCAATTGATAAATCGCCCAAATTAGATATTGATGATGATTTTGTAATTAAAGAAGATGATACTTCTATTAATATTTCTAATGATAATATTCCGAGTATTGAACCTCAAACCGATGATGTAGTGTTAAAAGAACCTGAGGCTCCCGATTTATCCAATATCGATACCAGTGAATTATCAAAGAAAAAAATTGGTGAAATTCTTGTTGAATTGGGTTATGTTAATCAAGATAACTTATTTACTGCTTTAATTGAAGCTAAAAAGACACGTATTCCTTTGGGTACTATTTTAGTTCAACGTAAATTTGTTACCTTGGAAAATTTGAAAAAGGCACTTTCTCTTCAACAAGGTTTTGAATTTGTTGATGAAGATAAATTAAAAATTAATACTAATGTCATAAACATGTTACCTGAAGACTTTATTAAATTTAATAAAGTTATTCCTATATCTTTTGAAGATAATATTCTTACCGTTGGTATGATTAATCCAAATGATAAGAAAGTTATTAATGACGTTGTATATTTGACCGGAATTCGTCCGAGAGTTATGTTAATAACTCACTATGAATTTAATAAATGTCTTGAAACTTATTTTAACGAGTCGAAAAAAGAAACAGACCAAATCATCAAAAAGATGGAAGATGAAACCCTACAAATGCAGGGTTCTGAAGAAACTCTCTTTGAACAGGCTGAGAGAGAACTTAAAGATGATTCCAGTATAACAGTTAAATTCGTAAATAAGATTGTTTCAGATGCAATTGATATGAGAGCATCCGATATTCATATTGAGCCTCGTCTTGATTGCTATGTTGTAAGATACAGAATTGACGGTATTTTACAAGAAGTTTTAAGACTTCCTGCAAAAACTGAATCTGCAATTTTAACTCGTTTAAAAGTTATATCTAAAATGAATATCGCTGAACACAGACGTCCTCAGGATGGTTCATTTACTATCAGATATAAAAATAAAGATTATGACTTCCGTATTAATACCCTGCCCGTTTCTGATAAAGAGAAGATGGTTATCAGGGTTTTGGCTCCGGCCGTTTCAATTTCAGCTAAGAAAGAAGAAATTACTCTTGTTGGTGCTTCTAAAGAAGATATTCAATTAATACAAAGGATTCATAGTGTTCCTAACGGAATTATTCTTGCGACAGGTCCTACCGGTTCAGGTAAAACGACAACATTATATACTTTGTTAAAATCTGTCAATGATGAAGGTATTAATATTACAACGATTGAAGACCCTGTCGAAATTAAAATTGAAGGTATTAACCAATCACAAATTAATGCAAAGGCAGGAATTACTTTTGCGTCTTGCTTAAGAGCAATTTTAAGACAGGACCCTGATGTTATATTAATCGGTGAAATTCGTGATTATGAGACACTCGAAGCTGCAATTTCGGCAGCATTAACAGGTCACGTTGTATTAAGCACATTGCACACAAACAGTGCTGCAGCTACAATTACAAGATTAATTGAAATGGGTGCAAAGAATTATCTAGTTTCTTCAACCCTTGCAGGTATTGTTGCACAACGTCTTGTTAGACAGTTGTGTCCTGATTGTAAAGAGCAATATTATGCTTCTGAAGAGGAAGCTAAATTGGTTGTTTCAACACCTGATGAAATTAAAGCATTTATGAAATTGCCTATTTATAGAGCAAAAGGTTGTGATAAATGCAAATTCAAAGGTTATACAGGTCGTCTTGGTGTTTATGAAATCCTTCAGGTTTCTAAAGAAATTAAGAAACTTATTGCTCAAGGTGCACATGACATTGAGATTGAGGAAGCAGCTGTTGGTTTAGGTATGAATACATTGCAGCAGTCTTGCTTAAAACATATTATTGCCGGTGAAACGACAATACAAGAGTTCGTAAGAGTCCTTGGACCGGTGACGGATTAAGGAGTGACTGATGCCTATATTTGAATATCAAGCAATAGATAATACAGGGCGTAAAATTAAAGGTAAGATTGAAGCCGATACTGTTCGTGAAGCTCGTGATAAAATTAAACGTTTAGGACAGACACCTCTTAAGGTTACTGCTGATAAGGCTTCAAGCGGTTCTGTTGATACCAAATTTACGCAATCTAAACTCCGTTCATTAAGTTTGAAGGAAAAGATAGATTTTACAAAAACATTCCAGACATTGAATAAGGCTGGTTTGCCTATCATCGAGAGTTTAATCTTTATGGAGCAGAATGCTTCAACAAGACAGTTAAGGTTATTAGCTCAAGAAATTCGATTGCAGGTAATTTCAGGTTTAACATATTCTGATACAATTGCAAGATATCCTGATATATTTGGTCAGGTTTATATTGGTTTGACAAAAGCCGGTGAAGACACCGGTGAAATGGAAAAAACATTAGACCGTATTATTGGTCTTCTTCAAAAGCAGGGGAATATTAAAGCCAGAGTTGTTTCTACATTGACATATCCTTGTATCGTTATTCTTTTGGCAATATGCGTTGTTTTGGTTATGTTGATGTTCGTATTTCCTGCGTTTAAAGACATGTTTGACCAAACAGGTAAAGCTTTACCAGCTATCACCCAATTTTGTATGGATGCAGGTGATTTCCTAAAGGATAAATGGTTCTTTATTCCTTTATTTATTATTGGTGTAATATTCCTTATAAGATTTTTATTGAGAAATCCTTATACAAAGAAAAGAATTGATGAAATTGTTTTAACTATTCCATTAGTTTCGGATTTAATTAAAACAGCTGCATTTTCAAACTTTTTGACTGTTTTGCAGGTTGGTTATGAGGCAGGTATTCCAATTATTGATTCCTTATACCTCGCTAATTTGACATTTGAAAATTCTGTTATGAATAATGCTATCAAAGTTACAATCAAAAAGATGCAGCAAGGTGCTCATTTATCGTTGGCACTTAAGGCCTCTAAGTTGTTCCCGAAGATGATTCTTTTTATGATATCAACCGGTGAACAATCAGGTCAGCTCGGTGATTTGATGTCGCAGTGTGTTATGTATATTGACCAACAGTTAGATGCTGTAATTGATACATTAACAAAGATGCTTGAACCGTTATTAATGATAGTTATTGGTACAATTGTATGCTTCTTGGCATTATCATTATATTTACCATTATTCCAGTCATATGCGCAGTAGAAACAGAGGTTTTAAATGGCTACAAAAAAGAAAACTGAAATAGAAAACATTGAAGAAAAAGATAATAGTGAAGTTAGTGTCAATGAAACATCTTTTCTAAACGGTATTTGGTCTGAAAGGATTTTAGTAGTAACAAAAGACTATGAAATCAGAGGCAGTGTTTTTATGCCTAAAACCGGACGCAGAAACAGAATTTTATCTGATATATTGAATGGTGGTAAAAGGTTTGTTGCAATTAAAAATTGTGAAATTATTCACAGAGAGTTCCCCAATAGAAAAGTTGAAACTCATGATTTTTTGCAACTTAATTTGAATGCTATTATTTTACTCAGACCTTTAAAATAGTTATAAAAAAAACTTGATTTTAAATTTTGTCTATGTTTCAATATAACTTGTTAAGGGCTGCTAGCTCAGGTGGTTAGAGCGTACGCCTGATAAGCGTAAGGTCGATGGTTCGAGTCCATTGCGGCCCACCATTTTAAAGCACCTTCGGGTGTCTTTTTATTATGTGAGGCTTTATGATTTTAGTTTCAGGTGGTGCAGGATATATTGGTAGTCATTGTGTTTTAGCTTTACTTGATAAGGGCTATGATGTTGCTGTTTTTGATAATCTTTCTTTAGGACATGTTGAAACAATTGAAACAATGCAACAAGTTAAACAATTCAAGTTTTTTAAAGGGGATTTATTAAATGTTTCCGATTTAGAAAAAACTTTTTCCGAAAATAAAATTGATGCAGTCATACATTTTGCCGCATTTTCACTTGTTGGAGAATCTGTTAAATATCCCCAAAAATATTATGTAAATAATGTCTGCGGTACTGTTAACCTTTTAAATACAATGTTAAAATATGGTGTAGATAAAATTATTTTTTCTTCTACTGCTGCAACCTACGGTGAACCGGAGTATGTTCCGATTGATGAAAGCCATCCTCAAAACCCAATCAATCCTTATGGGCAGTCTAAATTAATGATTGAAAAAATCATGGAAGATTATGATAGAGCATATGGACTTAAATCAGTCAGACTCAGATATTTCAATGTAATCGGAGCTGACAGACTTGCAAGAATCGGTGAATGGCATAATGTTGAAACTCATTTAGTTCCCAATATTTTAAAATCGACTTTTGGCAATGATAAAGTTTTTGAGCTTAATGGTGATGATTATGATACAAAAGATGGAACCTGTATCCGTGATTATATAGATGTTGAGGATTTGGCTCAGGCTCATATATTGGCGCTTGAATATCTCAGAAATGGAGGGAAGTCAGATTATTTTAATCTTGGCACAAGTTCAGGTTCAACTGTAAAAGAAGTTTTTGATGTATGTAAGTCTGTCACGGGACGAAATATAAATGTAAAAGTTTGTCCGAGGCGTCCTGGGGATCCTGCAAGACTTGTTGCGGATAACAAAAAAGCTAAGGAAATCCTTTACTGGCAGCCTGTAAATTCTCTTAAAGACAGTATATCAAAAGCTTATGAATGGGAAAAAGTTTTTCATAAAAATAGTTAGAGTGATACACGAAATTCTTCCGATTTTTTTTCAAATAAAAAAATCAGTGGTTTGGGGTCTGATTTGAATTTTAGTGTCAGGATTCTTAGGCTTGAATTAGGGTTTATTGTTATATTCTCCGGAAGACCTTTTGTATATCGTTTTGCTTCTTTCGTTATTTTGAGTATACGCAGGAAGTTTGGAACTTTCATTCCAAAAGATGCTCCTGCAGTTGGTATGGCAAGTAAAGTTCCCATTGTGTCGAGTAAATTCAGTTTGTCGAGGTCGCTTAGTGCTGTAGCTTCAACATCCCTCAGTGATGCAACACTTTCTCCTGTGACGGATTTAAGTATTATATCTGTTTGTGATTGATTATATATTTTATATTCAAAAGCATGAACATATTTATTTTCTTTTTGTTTCAGTCTGTATTCTTTTGAAATAATATAAATAGCTTTTGTTGTATCAAGAAATTCTTTTGTATCAAGAAGAGTTAAATTAATTTCTTTTTCATCTTCAGAATATGGTGCAAGAGTTTTTCTTTTATGTTTAATGTTTATATAATTATTGGTTTTTGTAACGGTTGTCTTGAGTGGTTTTATATAGTCAGGTATAACAAAAAAACCGTCAAAATCGCCTGCACGGACTAAATTAATAAAATCAGATTTATATTCTTTAAGGGAATCTTGATCATTTAATCTTGAATATTGAAATGAAAGTTTGCCAAAAGCTTGTGTAAGTTTGTTGTCATTAAAATTAAATTTTTTATCTGAAACTATATAGATATTTGTATTTTTGTCCGCAGGATAGAAACGCACATAACAATGATTATTTGTATTTGTTGTATCTAAGTATGCATGTTTAACATTTTTGAGTGGCGTTGTTTGGGTAAGAACAGGTGAAAGCTCTTTTTGAAGAGCTATTTCAACTTCTTCATATTTTTGATTTTCTATAACATAACCTATATAGTTATTCTTTATATCAACTTCTGCAAGTGTTTTTAGGGGAAAAAGCAATAGTGTATGAAGAACTAATAAAGAAAGAATAACTCTTTTCATATATACCTCAATAAATTTGACTATTAACGGAATTTCTGTTTTCATCTTTTAGGATGAAAAGGCTGTATTCCATAAAATCAATTCTCTTTTTTGTTTTATCCTTAAGCAGGTTTTTCAGTAAGTTTGCATTATCTGCTTTTATGTTTACTGCAACAAATTCAACGGGTTCATCATACCATTCTTTTTTTGAGAACCAAGTTGATGGAATAATTTTCCCTTTTTGTGTAACTTCGATATTACGGACTTTAATTTTATTTTTTGATGCAACGGTAATTGAAGAAGAACTCCAATATTCATTATTAATTCCATTGGACAGATGTTGCTTTTCCAAAATTTCCTGAAGATAATCAGTGCTGATTTTCTTTTCATATTTGTGATAAGCATAAAAAGCGGAAGTTATAAAGGTCAGAACAAGGACAGAGAGAATTATAAAATATTGCTTTTTAGGGAACATTTCAAAACAGTTATATCTTCTAAGAATAATTATTGCACAGTTGATCGGCATAAAAGCTATATATCTGGCATTAAAGAGATCGCTATTGTATGTTGTGAGCATTAACAGTAGAATTTGAATTATAACTGAATATGACAAACAAATTGAGATAAAATCAGGTTTTTGATTGGTTAAGCTTTCTTTTATATTTTTATAAATGAGATATACACCAACAAAAAGTATCAACATATAAATAAATGATAAATAGGTTGTATATGGATTAACAATTCTGTGTTTATAAAATTCTCCAACTCCAAAGACTAGGATAATTTGTTTAAATACTAAAAGAATATTTTCCAATAAATCTTCTATAGCCATAAAAGTCAACGGCTGATAGTTATAGGCTATTCCTGCAGCATTTAGATACAATTTCAATCCAAAACATGCAAAGATAAATGTTGCCATAGTATATATAATCAATGGAAGATATGTATCAAAATCTTTGGTATGAAACATTTTACATAGAGAATAAATCCAGATAGGCAGAACAGCCAAAGGTATGGTAATCATATCTCCGAAGATACTTAGTGTAAGAAGAATTAATATAGGGATAAAAAATTTTTTGTTTTTAGTTTCTAAATATTTTGCAGTAAGGAAGAAAATTATATAACTCCAAACAAAGCTGCCGCAGTGAACATGCAGAGTTTTTATAAAAGGATAAGACAAACCGCAAAGGCATAAAAAGAAAACAAGGTTTGCAATTGTAAGTTTTTTTATATCATCTTTAACTAACAGGAACGCTGTTAGTATACTCATAAAAGCATACAAGCTGCAGCCCAAAAATACACTGGTTTTACATATACCGAAGATTTTTACTGCAATTAAAAAGTATAAAAAATCCGTAGTCAGATAAGTTATGCCTGTTGAAAACCAGTCGTTATACCAACCTTTGAGCAGGATATTTCCTTTCAGAAAATCATCAGCTTCTAAAACCATATTGCTGAGGTCAGATTCAATAAAAATATGTGATTGAATTGTGTATATATGGAAAAATATAAATACAAAAATTGCACATATAATAGGCAGTTTGTATTTTGAGGTTATATATAAAACTGATTCTTTTAAATTTTTCATTTGTTATTTAACACCACTATTATTGAATCATCAACAGTAATTTTATAGAATGATTTACCAATAAGCATTTTTTCATATTCATCCAGTTCATAAAGACTCACTAAATAAAATTGATGTTCTGCATCAAAATAATTTTTCTTTAAAATTGCGTTATATGGTATATCGTTTATGATTGGTGCGATATTGACCTTGCCGTTAGAGAAAAGGGATATAATTGCAGCATCTTCATAATTACCGTAACCTAATGTAAGATTTTTCTCTAACAAAATTTTATTAATTATCGGATATTTTGAGGTCTTAAGATCATTTTTAAAATCTTTTGGACAGAAAGAAACAAATATCACTGCAGAAATCAAAAACAGTATGGAATATTGAAATAGACTTAATTTACTAAAACAATTAGTTGTTCTCATAATAAGAATCGACATTGCAATTGGGAGGATTGCATATATATAATATGCATATTCTCTTAAATTTGCTTCAAGAAAAAGGCTAAAGAGGATGATAAAAAGAATTGACGAAGAGAGAGAAAAAGAAATGATATCTTCTTTTTCATCATTATTTTTGCATACATTTAAAATATTTTTTATAGCTAAAATTAGACCGGTAAGAGTAACAATTGTTCTAAATATGTATAAAAAAACGGGTGTTGAAACAATATATTCAGAAAAGAAGTTCATATTTTGAACTTCGCTGAATCTTCTTATAAAAACATTTAGGTTAGTAATGCTATCAATATTTGTATAATCATCAATAAAGGTTTTTGTTGTAAACCATTGGTACATTGTTCCACTTGTGTTGTAGTGAATGTATTGTGTATATAATAAAATTCCGGTTAACACCGATATAATCATAGTGACAATAAGTTTTATATATTTTTGAGGTTTTTCTTTATAAAATATTGAAAAGAAAGAATACAATATAATCGGAGCAAAACAGATAACTAACGAAAAAATATCTCCGAATACAAGGAAAATGCTCAGAAGTGAAGTATAAATTAAATATTTTTTATTCTCAGTTTTAAGATATTTATTTGTGAACAAAAGAATTAAGAATACAAATGGTATGCAGGCACCATTAAACTGAATTGCTTGCAGTGCAACAAGGCCAAAACCACAAAGACAGATATAAAGAGTAACGTCTTTAAAGTCGATGTCTTTAATTGTGTCTTTGAGTAAAAGCGCTCCTGTCGCAATTGTTGAAACCATAATTAAAAATAGAGAAATATGAATTGCTTTTATGCTGACTCCACAGAATAAGACAGGAAGTATATAAAATACAACCTGTGTAAAAAGATTTGAAGAATAAGATAAATTCCATTCGGAAATAAATAAATCTCCACTCAATATATCTTTTGTTATTTCTGCAATACTAACCATTGTTGAAGATATTATAAAATGATTTCCAATAAAATAAAGGTAAATTAAAAAAGCAACTAATAATATAACTTTTATTATGTTAAGTATATTTTTATCAAATGTTTTTGGCAGCATAACTCACTCAATTCTCTATACATTGAGTATTATATACAAAAAAAAACATATAGGCTATAATTTAAAAAAAAGACCGACAAGTCGGTCATCTAAACAGTTTACGAGTGAGAGTGGAATATGTATAGTGTAATATTATTTTTTAATTTAAAATCAGTGTATTCCCCGATTGGATATTTGTTTTATTAAAAAGGATTAAGTATTTCAGTGATTTTATTTACAATTTCTTTTTTATTTATATTTTTATCCGCATTCTTTATTTCTTCTATTGTAGAGAAATATTCAAAAACAAAGACAAAACCGATTTTTGTGTACATGTGTTTGACTGCTTTTGCTCAAATAATTTTGGATTTTGAAATATTGTCTTTGTTTTCAGCTATTAATGGTGTTGGTTTTTTATGTTTGAATTTCCTATTTTTGATTATTTCTGTTTCTATCGTTAAATTTAAACACATTGAATTATCAATATTTGATTTTAAAGCATTTTGTAATGATATAGCCAAAGCTCTAAAAAGAGATAAATTGCTTGTTTTATGTATGTTTTCTCTTTTGTTTTTTGCTTTTATTGCTTTAGTTTTGGTTATAATAGCTCCTGTTTCAATATCTGATGCAATGGCATATCATGTTCCGCGAGCTGTTAATTGGATTATAAACGGTTCAATTTCTCATTTTCCTACAAACGATATGAGAATAAATACAATGCCGGTTAATTCGGAACTATTGTTTGCTTGGGTTATTATGTATCTGAAATCAGATATTGCACTTGGCTTTATTTCTTTCTTTGGATATTTAAACACGATAGTTGTCTTGTATTGCTTTCTCGGTGAATTGGGATTTTGTCTGAGAAAAAGAATCTGGACTGTTTTTGTTTTTTCGGGACTTGCTTTTGTTGTAATTGAAACATCAAGCAGTGATACGAATATTTTTACAGGAACATTTGTTTTAAGTTCATTATATTTGTTTTATTGTGCTATTAAGTATAATAAAAATGTTCTTTTGTTTATGTCTGCTCTTTCCCTTGCAATTGGTTGTGGAGTTAAAACGACAGTTTTAATAGCATGTCCGGCAGTTGCCATTATGATGCTTTGTATTGCTGTTTTGTTTCGGAGAAAAGATTTCTATAATCCGATTTTAAAATTTACTGCCTTTTTTATATTAAATTTTTTGATTTTTTCATCATATAACTATATTTTAAACTATATGGATTATAACGGTTTTGCTTCAACTGCTGCACAATATGAATATCACAGGTTCAGAGGCGGAATAAGAAGTTATTTATCTTCTCTTATTAAATATTCTTTTATGCTTTTTGATTTCTCCGGTATTCCTTTTGTTGCACGTTTTGAACTGCTTTTAAAATATTTTATTGATGCATTTCACTTGTTAATAACCGGAGTTTCTTTTGATACTTATAATTCTGCTTGGTACTTGGAGACCGAATTGCCGATTAATTATTATCTTTTTGAAACAAAAGTCGGAATGGGGCTCACAGGTATATTGGTATTCTTTCCTTCTCTTCTGATTTCTCTGTTCAAGTATAGAAAACCAAGACATATTATCTCTTTATTTGGATATATGTATATTATTAATATTCTTTTATTTGCGGGATTAGTTTTATATACCGGATATAATTCCAGATATTTAACAACTTTTGCGGTTATCAGTTCTCCTGTTCTTGTTTGTTCTTATATAAAATCATATAAACATATATATAAATGGCTTATAATCTTGGTAGCCTGCTATTATCTCCTTATTGCCTCCCAAAGAAATCCTTACAAAATGATTTCTGAAATATTGACAGATTTAAAAAAGACTCATAGTGTTATGTCAGTACGTCATAAGCTAAGGGGAAGCAGTGTTTCATTTTCAGGTGATGAGCTAAGTGTAATTAGATTGAGAAACTATATTGTTGATAAAAAATTCAAAAATATTGCTTTTTTCTCAAATCAGGGTGATTTGCTTCTTCCTTTTGATATTTTACGTCTTTATGGTCATAATATTAGCTATTTATCCTTCGAAAATTTGGATGGGGTGAATTTATCTGATTATGATATGATTATTGTACATACTATGTTCCAGCAAACAGATAATATTATGAAATATAAGAACAATGATACATCTTTTGAAATTGATCATGGAGTAAAAGTTTATTATGATGATAAAAATGATGTTAGATGTTATTATGTTAATTATGCAAACAAAGTAATTGATAAAAATTCAGACGGAATTCCAGTTTTTGCAAATTGTCCGATTCCGATTGAAAGATTCGATGATTTGGGTTATAGGGTTTCTGATGTTTTTCCGGAAGATAAATATTCTTCTTCTGAAGCTGTAGTCAAAAATCCAAACAATAAGGATTATGCGGTTTATATTAAAAAGAGCGGATTATGATTTTATTTTTAATATCTTTTTTAATTATTTTTATATCATCTTATATGTTTGTTTCGGTAGTCCAAAATTATTTGGATACAAAAACAAAACCTGTTATTCCATACATTTTTCTGTTTGCTTTCTCAGAAATAATTGCATCTTTTGAATTGTTATCTTTGTTTAGTGCAATAAATAAGATTAATTTTCTTGGAGTAAATTTCCTGATTTTTATTTTGGCAATTATTATTATGAGGGCTACAAAATCAAAATTATACCGTCCGGATATAAAGAATTTCCTTTTAGATATAATAAAAGCTGTTAAACGAGATAAACTTTTAATATTTGCAATTCTGTCTCTTCTGGCTTTTATATTTCTTGCTTTTATTTTGGCGACGATATTACCGGTTACAATATCGGATGCAATGACATATCATGTTCCGAGAGCGGTTCATTGGGTATTTAATGGTTCTTTGGCTCATTTCGATACCGTTGATCCGAGAATGATTTCAATGCCAATTAACTCTGAGTTGGTTTTTGCATGGGTTATTTTATTCTTAAAATCTGATGTAGGACTTAACCTTTTAGCTTTTTGCGGATATATAAATACAATAATTGTTCTTTATTGTTTTCTTGGAGAATTGGGATTTTGTGTTCGAAAAAGAATCTGGACTGTTTTTGTATTTTCTGCTTTTGCTTTTGCGGTAATTGAATCAACAAGTACTGATACAAACATGCTTACAGGATCTTTGCTTTTGACTTCAATTTATCTTTTCTATACAGGTGTTAAAAATAATAATAACATTGTTTTGTATATTTCTTCTCTTGCTCTTGCGCTTTCTTGCGGAGTTAAGACAACTGCAATAATAGCACTTCCTTCGATTGCAATTATTATGTTGGTGGTTTCTTATTCATTTGAAAAGAAAATGTGCTATAAGCCGATTTTAAAATTTGCGTTGTTTTTCTTTATTAATTTTGTTGTTTTCTCATCATATAACTACATTTTAAACTATATTAATTTCCATGATTTTATAACAACTCCCGATCAATATGAGATAAATCACTTCAATGGTGGAATAAAAGGATATTTATCAAATTTAATAAAATATTTCTTTATGATAATTGGTGATTTCGCCGGAATCAGATATATGGTTAGGTTTAATGAGTTTTTAAGGCAATTGTGTGAAGCATTTCATATTTTGATAGGGGTTCATATGAATACCTATACTTCGCCACTGTTTCCTGATAGTGATTTGGTTAAGAGTAATATTTTCTTGATTGAAACAAAGACAGGAATGGGACTTTTAGGACTCGTTGCTTTTATTCCTTCTGTTTTTATTTCCCTTTTCAGATTTGTTAAACCATCAAAGAGCAGAAATCAAAAATCAGTTTTGAGCACGCTTGCTTTTGCTTATCTGTTTAATAT
>JAEEGL015840757.1_pt1 | contig 38740 bp, 33 predicted proteins | sample 9134231 | NCBI WGS metagenome assembly JAEEGL01 (sample SAMN16246548, study PRJNA631951) | gut metagenome | biome: gut microbiome; feature: rumen; material: fiber-attached | host: Bos | place: Iran: Karaj | collected 2018-10 | reverse complement strand
TTATTCTCCTTCTACAGAATACTTCATAGTACCTGTTAATATACTGTTAATTTATTCCTGTAGAAGTCGAGATTCAATAATTCTTACATCGTTGTTAGTACTTTCGTCCTACATTGCGAAATCATATCAAAAACGTTTTACGCGCACAAAAAAACCCTCGTCGAGAGTTCCTTAAATACTCTCGCGAGGGCCTCTATTCAATCCTTAATTAAAATGTTACTTCTCCATCATGAGCCAAAAGCGAAGCACCCTTAACTCCCTTCACTTTCATAACGTTTTTAACGAGCTCGGCACCTGATTTGCTTCTTACTTCTATCGTCATATCAAGCGAATCCGCTGTCATGTTTCTGGACTTAACCTGATAATGAGGCGCATATTCTTTGACCGCTCCGAGAATTGCATCTTCGCTGTCATTCTTGTCGGCATTAACTATCAGAATTAACGGAGCCTTTGCAACAGGTATAAGGTTAAGCACTACCACAACGATTGTAAGTATCAAAGCAAGTGCTATAGCGAACTCGGCAAGACCCGCACCGCACATAATACCGGTACTGATGGACCAGAATAAGAACATGAGGTCCATGGGTTCTTTGACAGCGGTTCTGAATCTTACGATGGAGAGCGCACCTACCATACCGAGGGAAACAACGATGCTGGACTGAATTGTGATGATGATTGCCGTGGTGATTAATGCAACGCCTACAAGTGACATGTTAAAGGTCTTAGAGTAGAAAGTCTTGCGACACATTACTCTGTACAGCATGAAGATGTAAAAAGCAATTACTGCGGTGATAAGAAGCGCAATAACTACTGTTTTGATGTTGATATCGTTGGCCGAATAGCCTTCCAAAAACGATTTCTTAATAATGTCTCTTATTGAAAACATATCCATTCCTCCTGACGGGATTCCCCATCCTAAAAACTATTTATTCCATATTTTCTGCACAGATAGTATTTTGAAAAAGCTGTCTGCGTCATATTCCCTAACTGCATTACGCGGTATATGTAATCCGGAAGGAACTCATCGTACTTAACTTCCAGAAGCTGCATTCCTGCAGGCATCACAGGTCGTTTTAAGTAGTCCCCCGAAAAGAACTTCCGAATCTCTGTGGACGATGACAGGTTTGTGTCAAAAGTAACTCGCACATTTCCCGCTTTGTAAATGTACGGGATTCTTTCGTACTCCACGATAACCTTGGGCTTTAGGCCCCTGCTCCTCTGGAGATTCACAAACTTATTAAGAGCCGGGCTTGAATCCTCCGAAGTCTCGAGTATCTCTCCGTTTAGGATTCTCTCCACCTGTTCCCTTGTTAAGAAGCAGGCACTCTTCAAAGTCTTGCCGCGCTCTTTGCGCTTACATTCAAGGCTGATTCGACTTGAGTCGTGATTGTAAATTCTTATACGAAATTTCTCTCGCGGGTCCGTTCCGTTTTCATTTTCGTAAAAGAAAGAATCGTCGTAATCATCAAAGTACAGGCTCGAAATAATGTACTTGCCCGTGGGCCCCACATGCGAGTCTTTACTCAGCAGGCCCTTTACCCTGTACTCAAGAACGGCTAACTCCGTCGAAGAAATCGGGTACTTAAACTCGTGCCGATATTTGTCTTTTTCTGCATTCATTTCTTGCCGGCACCTCCGATTCTTTCTTTGAGCAACAGTCCGAGGATGATTAACATCATTACAAGCATGCTGCCTGTAACCATCAGCACATCCTTATCCTGTACGAAGTTACGTATCTTTTTCTTAATTCCCGAGCCGCCTGTTCCTGCTTTATGAACTACAAGATTGATGTCTTCGTTAATCGCCTGAGTAATGTCGAACTTCTCGCCGCTCGCCTCTTCGTAAAAAGAATAACTCTTATCATTGAACACATCATCTACGAAAGCCGAGTCAAATATCGTCGAGCCACAAGGCACGTACGCATATCTGTATTCTAGGGCGTCATCAATCAGATAACGCACTTTATAGTAAGAGTCCTCTGCAATCCAGTAGCTGTCTAAGAAAGCCTTTCGGTCTTCCAGGAACTTTATGATAACATCATTAGCTTCACTCGCTTCGTATCCCCAGCGGAGTCCGTCGCAGTTTACGGAGTCTGAAATTCTGTCCATCAACGCGGGTATATACGAGTCGGTCAAATCTTTAAGCGCACCGCTGAAATAATCTTCATACAAGTCGGTGACTCTTTTGTGGAAATCTGCGTTGGCCATAAGCTCCGAGTACCATACTCTTGAGTGCTTCGGTCCACGCTTCTTATAGTCGAGGTATAGGTATGCGGGATTTTTGTTAACGGTTGTCGGGCCTCCGAGACTGTTGTCGTAATCCCAAAGCGGGCCCGAAAATATCGGGCTGCCGGTATCGCCCTTTTCCCATATGATGTAGTAGCTTGCGATTCCACCGTCGTAGTTCTCGACGATTTCTTCTATCAGGTATCTCTTTACCCAAGAGTCTACATCGATATGCTTGTTAAGCTCCGCCTCACTTGTGCCTTCGGAATTAATGCTTATGTCCGCTTCTTCCAGCTTCTTACGCATTTCTTTCTCTTCGTCTTTCGAAACGGACTTAGGAATGATGCGCTCCACAGGGAGTTTGTTCTCGCCTACGAACATTCCTTCATCCATTTCCTGGACACGGCCCTTATATTCAAATCTGCACAGGACGATGTCCTTACCGTCATCCGCCGCAATCTCGCCCATGGAATTAGGCGACTGACACAGCAGAAACAATCCGTAGAACTCTCCGTTTAAGTACAGCATCGTGTATTCGTTATCAGGTGTGTAAGGCAAATTCACCATGTCGGCCATATCGAAGACCAGCTTGTTCTTGATATTTGCCTTATCCTTGGCGTTAGCGAGGAGCACCCACTTAGAGCAACTTCCCATGCCGAGAATTGACTGCTTCTCGCCGAATTTCAGCGTGAAGGGTTTCTTGTCTTTATCCGTCCAAGTGGAGTTTCCGCGACCGTTTATGGTGACGTCGCTGACATTAATATCCGCAGTACCGTCTACGTCGAAAACTCTGACAGAAGCTGGCTCTTCGTGTTTTTTGTCCTTGAATACTTCTTTCATGGAGCCTGTGGAAGTGTTGACATACATAGTCGAGACATTCTCGGCCTTAGCCACAGCAACCTTATAAGTTCCGCCGAATATTCCGCCTTCTTTGATCGAATATTCCTTACCTGCTTCTAAGAAATCAAAGACCTTATCGCCGTCTTTAATCTGCTTACCGCCGATGGAAATATTCACGTGTTCTTCCACACTAAACTCTGTGTTGTCCGAATTGGCATAAGAGGGTAAAAAGAAATAATTCTTCTTAGATTCCGCATCGTACCATGCCGATATTTCCTGCACGTTACAGCCGGAAGATACTTTAACCGACAACGGTGCTTTGTTGCCGCTGAATACCTCCAACGTAAACACGAATATTAAGAGCATCGCTATAGTCGTCACGATGACCCACAGATTCTTTTTAAACAAGTTCATACATTCCGATCCCGACCGAGGGCCGGGCCTCCAATTTACACATCTCTTTATTCATGCTTAAGTCCTAAGACCGACAGGACGACGTTATAAACGCGCTCACAGTTATTGCGGTCATGATATGCAAAGAAATTGTCTACTCTTTCTTTGTACTTATCTTTCATAACGCAATCCGTTTTAAGGTACTCTCCGATGCACGCCTCGAGTTCTGCAGGCGTACGCACTACATCACCCATACCTTTGCTTTCATAGTCGTATTCATACTCGTCGCGATAATGCTGTATAAGGTAGTCGTAATCGTACAGATAATAAACCACAGGCTTATACAGATATACAAAGTCGAAAAGTGCCGACGAGTAATCGGTTATGAACATACTGCTCTTGCCGTACATTTCTCTGTAAGTAACGTCGGTGTCCCAGAAAGTAATTCCTTCCGGAAGATCGATTACGTCTCTGAACTTATCAAGATGCGGATGAGGCTTTAACTTAATGGTATAGCCCGCTTCCAAAATCTTCGAAATAAGGCTCTTATTCTCAAAAACCGATAAGTACAATTTGTAATAATCGGACTTAACGAATTCCTCCGCCGTAACGTCCCACATAAATGGGCGCCAGGTAAAAGCAAACGTTATAATCTTATCTCCGCGACTGTCTATCAAACGGTCGTATCTAGGATAACCCGTCACGAATACCTGCTCGGGCTTTAACTGAAACGGAGGCGTAAGCAACCGCTCCCTCTCGATCTTAGATGTCGAAATAACATGGAAGTTATCATGAACCATACGATTGTAATAATCATGAATATCCCTGAAAGTTATTCCGTGTGACAGAAAAATCTGCGGTGTTTCCTTATGCCCTGCCATATGAACCTCATGGGAGGAAATATGTGCATCCGCAACGCACAGCAAAAGCTTATACTTAAGGGAGCCGTGATCCACCACGTTCCCCACGCTCTTCATCATTTCATAGTCCGGCGAATCCTTTGAAATAGCGAAAACCGAATAAACCGGCTTATCCTGAATATATCTGAAGAATGCCTCTCCGTTATCGCCTGCCGCCCAGTCTCTGTCCGACACCAGCCAGACATGCTTGCGGTAAAAGAATCTGCCCACCGCTCTTATGGATTTTTGAATTAAAAGTTTTATGTCGCTTTTTACTCCCATAAATTACTTTCCTGCTATTGTTTTCAGTTTCTGTTCCAGAAGAGAACGCTCTTCTTTATTATCGTAATCTTCGCCTCTGAAGTGAACGCTCCACTTATTCGAGGAGTCGAGGTACTTAATGTCGTTACAATATATCTTCTCGCCGTTATTGGTATATCTGAACAGGCATGCTTTGTTCAAGACATTTTCAGCGTACAGCAAGTTATTCTTAAGTGCGGAAAAGGTTTCTTCTTTTCTGGAGTTGGAAGCCTGCACTAAGAATCGATTGCTGTTCCAGGCGATGTTGTTTTCAATTTTGGTTATCTGTCCTTTGCCGGAGTTATTGGCATTAATGGCAGACATCTGATGGTACTTGTAACCGGTCCTGTAGGAGACGTATTCTTTGTCCGTGGTCTCCAGCGGTCTGGTGTTGGAACCCGCCTGCATAGGAGTGTCGGGGTTCGTTAAGTCAATGTTGTCAAATAAAACGTTGTCGGTATAAGTCACATCGTTGAAAGCGTTCTGGCTGTAGCCGTCGCCCCATACTTCGATGCCCCAGTAGAAGTGAGCGCCGATGTTGTTAGTAAAGTGAACGTGCTCGACCTCGCATTCTTTGTCCGAACCTTGGTTGGTAAAGCAGGTATCGAAAATCCAGGAAGCGAAGTTATTGCTTACCACGATTTGCTTACCGCTGTTCCATACCTGAAGAGCGTTACCGTAGCGCATACCGCTCTGGGTATGAACGGAGCCGCCTATATCGTGAATGTAACAACAGCTGATGGTCACATTCTCGCAATCTTCCATATTGATTCCGTGGCAGCCGACACCTGTAACCTCAAGACCTTTTATTATTGTGTTCTTAACTTTCTTAGTGTCTAATGCCGTTATCGGCGGAGCGTATTTAATATCGAAATTGTTGGGATCGGTCTCAGAATAGAGATAAAGCTTAGAAGTAGTCCAGTCAACCGCCCATGCACCGTCTCCCCTGTTTCTGATATATTTGGGATTGTATGTCTCCTTGGAAGACCACACGTATCTTTTCCAGTTTACCGTGCCGTCGATAAGCAGTTGTCCTATGTTGCAGTTATTTTTGTTAGTGGCACCGTTGGCGATTTCAAGGCTCGACAAATCAGCTTCCCAAACATTCTTAATGCCTTCCGAAGGGCTGAATGAAACGTCCAGGTCGCGATAGTAGCTAAGAACCGGTCTGTCACCTTCACCGTATGCCGCATATATACAATTGCTTCCGAGTTTAATCTCCTTGGATACCTTAAAAGTGTCCCCACACTTTAATAGTATATTTACATTGGACATCCCTGAAAAACCGTCAAGTCTTTTTTTAGGATTCTCAGGGTTTAGTCCCGAGTTATTATCATTGCCTTCGCTGGAAGATACATAATATGTCGGATTGCCGTTATTAAGCTCTTCACCGTTTAACGAATAAATTCCGCTCTCAATCTGGTAAGCCCACAAAGCACTTGATAACTCACGATCTTGTCCCATCAAAAGAAGGTCTGACAGGCTTTTGCCTTTTAGTCCGTTTGTGCTTCCTGTTATCAAATTGCCCAAATCAGAGACTGAATAATCAATCCATTTTTCAGTACATATAATTACTTCGACACCCTTGCTGAAGGCCGCACTCCACTGACCCAAAGACATCGATTTTTCTCCTTCTTTCTTAATAATCGAAACAGAGAAAAATTCACCGTCTTTGGTAGGAAGGAAGCTGTCACCGTCTTCAAGGCTGATGCTTCGTATGAATTCCTTGGCCTCATTGTATTCGCATACCCGCAGTTTGTAGCCGTCGCTTAACTGTATCAGGTATTTGGGGCATTCAATCTGTATAAGTTCCGGATATCTCAGCCTTCGCTTATTATCAGCCTTTTCGCCAGTATCTTTGGAATACTCTCCGGATTCCCACACCACGTAATGACTGAGGTCAATGTAGAAGTCATCACCCGTCTTTTCCGACGGCTCATAAGTTACTTCGGGCTCGCTTTCGGAAACATCCGCAGAAGTCACCGAGGAAACACTTGTCGTAGTCTCAGTACTCGTCGAAGTCTCGGTATTTGCCGTGCTCGTATTGTTCTGTTTGCCTTCTGATTCACTGTGTCCATAAACATTTTCGTAGGTTAGTACTTCATGGGCAAAAGTTCCGTCGGCAAGGTCGTCAAAAAGACCCTTGGTCTTAAACATTACAAATCCGACTATCAGAAGAACAAGCACTCTTGTAATCCATTTTTTGGCCATTATTACTCCGTGATGATTGTTTTCTTGTTCTCAATCTTGATTTCTCTGTCACAGATAGGAAGGATGCTCTTTCTGTGAGTGATAATAAGGCAGGTAGGTCTGGGAGAAAGTTCCTGAAGGCCTTTAAGTACCTGCAATTCAGTATTCTCGTCAAGTGAAGATGTTGCTTCATCGAGGATAAGGAACGGTGACTTTCTTACAAAGGCTCTGGCTATAGCGATACGCTGTGCCTGTCCTTCGGAAATACCGTGTCCACGCTCACCGATTACACAATCGAGTCCGCCGGGAAGATTTCTTACGAATTCCTCTCCTGATGATAATCTCAATGCTTCCCACATTTCTTCATCGGTAGCATCAAGCTTACCCATTCTGATATTTTCTCTGATGGTACCGCTGAAAAGTGTGTTACCCTGCGGTACGTATGCGATGAATTCACGTGTGCCGGAATTGGCAACCAGGCTTTCTCCGTATGTATTGTAGAAGTCTACGCTACCGGTCAGACTGCTGGTAAACGACATAATAATTCGTACCAGAGTGGTCTTACCGATTCCGGATTCACCGATAATAGCTACGAATTCACCGGGCTTAATATCAAGATTAACATTCTCAAATACTGTCTCATCAGTGTAACCGAATGTAAGGTCATTAACCTTAACACCGATATTTTCACGCGCCATCTCAACGGGAAGACTCTTCTCTTCCGGAATATTCTGAATCTCGATAACACGTCCTGCAGATGCAAGAATAGATACAACCTGGGGTACTGTCTTAGCAAGACCCATAATAGGCGCCTGCACTCTGTTAACAAGTGCAAGGAATACCGACATAGTACCATATGTTATCGCTTTTGTCGAAACCTGCAATGCACCATAGGTGAAAGCAGCAATGTATCCAAGCTGAAAGCTTAAGCCCATTACGGTAGAACTTGCCATACTGAGCTTGGTTCTCTTAAATACCCAGTAAAAGCGGTTCTCTCTTAAATCGGTAAGTCTTTCTGCTGCGTAGTCTTCATTGGCAAATGCTTTTACAATCAAAAGATTGGCCATACTTTCCTGTAAGAAGGAACGATATGCGGCCTCAGACTCCTGCACCTTAACCTGAAGTCTTTTAAGCTTGCGGCCGAGCCACCAGCATGTGATTGCCGAAACCGGCGCCACCAATAACGCAAACAGCGCAAGCATTTTTGAATAGTTGTATAAAGTAAAGAATACCAAAATCAACTCAATGACCAGCCTGATAACACTCGGAATGGTATTTACGATACCATCTGCGATTGCACCCGCGTCCGATGTAAGTCTCGTCATAAGGTCTCCGGTATGATATTTCTTAATGTCAAGCCAGTGAGAGCGAATTATCTTCTCGTATACCTGCTTACGGATACCGAAGCCAAACTTTTCGTTAAGCATCGTAGACATAATACCTGTAACAATACCTACTGCCTGCATCGAAAGCATGAGTATTACGTATACAATAATAGCGGTCTTGAATCCTTGCCCGTTTGTGGCATTATCGATAATGGTCTTTGAAATGGTAACCATCTTAAGTGACACAAACGTCGCAAGAAGATCTATTAACATCAGCAGGAGAATCTTAAACGCGTAGGGCTTGGAATAGAACATAAGCCATTTCATGTACCTTAACTGATTATCTCTGTCTTTCCATAATTCTTTTACTCTTCCCACTGTCAATTCCCCTTTTGGTTTTTTAAATCTTTGTCTGTATCCATAAGCTCAAGCTTCTTCATAAGATTCAGTCTGACCTCTGAACGTCTCATTGCTTCTGTTCCGTTCTTACCCTTTTTCTTACCCTTAATCGCATAGCCTATGAAGAATACAATTCTGTGTACCCACGCCACCGGCAAAAGAACAGGGCATTTCTTGGCATACGAATATCTTTCGTGAAGTTCTGAAGGAAGCGGAAGTATCTGCTTTCTTTTCTGTTGAAACCTTGATTCCTTAATCGCGCTTGAACGCATGAAATAAGTCTCAAGGAAATTTATAGTCTCGTAATCGTCCACATTACCGTTTGCTTCTTTCTCACCGAGAACATCCTCGATAAGCAAGTCCTTCATCTCTTCCGATACATCACCGGTAACCGGAATTTCTGCGGACATGTTGAGGCGTTCCTTACAGATAGCTACTATGCAGTCGAAAAATCTGTCATAGTGAAGAAGTTTCATGGAGTCGATTACTCTGTCCCAATCAATCTCATCTTTGTATTTATTGGCAAAAAGAGAAATATCGGCAAAATATCTTAAGCTGATTCCCTCAAAGAACAAATGCTTAACAATATGGAAAATCTGATAAATAAAGTGCTCCGTCTTACCGAGAGAATAATACTGTGTTCCCATAAAGCTCTCTCTGATAAGCGAATCCTCTGCATCAAGGCGCAATTCCTCAAGGACCTTGGCCTGCTTGCCTTCATAGTCTTCCCAAAGACAATCGTGAAGTTCTATCTTAGAGTATGAAACACCGCTGTTTTTTTCAAAAACCGGAACATGCTCCTTGGCGCCTTCGTCTGTATAAAAATAACCGAGGTCTTTTAATAATTCCACAGCTTGCGGCTGTTCGGCAGGATATACCAGTATATCAAAATCGCTGGAATATCTCTGATTGGGATCGGGATAAAGCGTCGCAACACCTATGCCCTTGAACATGATAAGCTTTAAATTCCTTCGCTCACCTTCCGCGATAATCTTCTTAATCTCAGAGTATTTGAACATCTGGTTAAAGATCATCGGAGAGCATTTACGTGACCAGGTTTCCAATATTTCAGCTGGTATATTTAATTCAGATGCACGTTTGCTAACAACATTGTAAGTTAACGGAAGCAGTTTGCTCTTTTTAAGCTTTCCACATAACTCAGCCCAGTCGGATTCACCGGAAAGGACTAATTCCTCTCCCCATATTCCGGCACGAGCCAGCGCAAATACGTCCTCATAAAGCTTATTCAATTCCGATTCTCCTTTTATTTGACCCCGGCCAGTTTATTGTACAGATTCAAACTTACAGCCGCTGCCAGATATTTGATTCTCCGTGCAAATGACGGAGTTCTGTTATAATTCCCTTTAAAATATTCCGTTCTGTATTGCTTTTGAAGTTGCCTTAATTCCGATTGACTGAAATCATCCGATTCCTTAATCATGGGATACATATGAATAATATGCGAAAGACATAACTCCTTTATGTTCCACTCTCTGTATAGCGCCAGGCGTTTTTCCATCATGGGAATTCTAAGCTTTAAATCATCCTGCCTGTCACGCTTAGCATGCGAAAGGCTCTCCGCCCTATACACATAATTATACAGCGCATCGTCAACCACGCACACCTTCTCTGCTTTATGGTAAAGAATCGGCATAACGGCAATGTCTTCTACAACGTTGATTCCTTCGGGGAATCTGACATCATCAAACAGTTTTCTTTTGAAAATCTTGTTCCATACTACGTCAAAAAAAGTTCTGTAGCTCTTATCTTCAAACAGCCTGAGAGCTTCGTATGAATCAAAAGCATCCTGCCTGCTGTAATGAGTATAGTTATCGTTGGCGATTTCTTTCCCGCTTTCGTCGACAAATCGGTAGTTGCACATAGCGATATCTGCGTTGGAGCCTCGGGCAGCGTCTAAAAGCTTCTCAATATACGCTGCATCCACGAAGTCGTCGCCGTCCACGAATACCACATACTCGCCGGAAGCAACTTCGAGTCCTGCATTCCTCGCTGAACTTAAGCCTCCGTTCTGTTTGTGAATGACTTTGATTCTGCTATCTTTCTCTGCCCATTCATCGCATATTGCGGAAGAGCCATCGGTTGAGCCGTCATCTACAAGGATGATTTCTATATCCGTATACGATTGGTCGACAATGCTATTCAAACATCTCGTCAAAAAAACGGAAACATTATAAACAGGAACTATAATAGATACTTTTTCTTTGTTATCTGCTACCATTCTCCAACTGTTCTCTTTCTTATAAGCGAACTGCACGTATTATTTTTTTACTATTTATTCTTAATTCTTCTGAAGAAAAAGTAACCAACTCTGCTTATGAGATAAATATGCAAAGTAATCTTGGTAGACGTATCAGGCTTGACGCTTCCGTCAATTCCTTTTAAGAGCACTCTCGCCATAGGCTTGTATGCTTTGTAAAGATCCACCAGAAGGTTTTTAATCCTTTTGTCCTTTGTATTAAGTTCGGAAAAACATCTTTCAAGGACTTCCATCGCAGCCGAAAATTGAATTCTGCATATGTAATATTTACCCTGCGCCGAAAAATCACTTCCCAGAATGTACTCCATAAGTTTAAGCCTCTCATGCAAAAAGAAAAGATTTCTTTCTGACAAAGGGCTCCGCATAATACTGCCCTGTCTGATACGGTACTTATACATTCTTTTGCCCATATAAGCTATCGTATTGACGTTTTCTATTAACGGCTTCGCTATAGCGAAATCTTCATTAATCTGGCCCACAGGAAATTTTACGTTGTTAAACAATTCCTTTTTGTATAATTTGGACCAGGCAACAATGAAATACAGATTATCGGAGAAGTGTTTCCAAAACTCTTCTTTGGATATAACGTACTCTTCACCGGTCGGTACATATTTATCGGCATACTTGCCTTCTGTTATCTGATTTCCTTCTTCATCGACTCTGAGTCCCTGTCCTACCACCAAATCTGCAGACAAAGAACTTGCGCAATTGTACAAATTCATAATTGCGTCTGTCTCAAACAAATCATCGCTGTCTATAAACGCAATGTATTCTCCGGACGCAGCTTCTATTCCGGTGTTTCTGGCCGCACTGAGTCCGCCGTTTTCCTGATGAATGACCCTGATTCTTGAGTCTTTGGCTTTCCACTCTTCGCACAGTTCACCCGAACCGTCGGTTGAACCGTCATCTACCAATATTATCTCAATATTTTTATAGGTCTGATTGACTATACTATGCATACAATCATCAAGATACTGTTTAACATTATAAACAGGTACAACCACAGAAATCAGACTTCCCATTATTCCGCTATTCCTCCAGTAAACACAAATACTCTTTTAAATACCTAATCTGTTTCTTTTTACCTTTCAAAAACCATTTAAGTTTCTTAAGAATAATATCCTTTCGGCTCCACATCCAGGGCTTGCTTTCCAATATGAAGTGAACTACCTTGGGGTTTTCTACTCTCTCGCAATCATAAAAGCATGTATTAAAGCTTATGTTAAGATGTAAGTCCGACTTGTTATCCCAGTCGGATAAATAACTGTTTATTACATCCTGGTCTCCAAATGCTGTGCCCTTCCCGGCTACTGTTTGTACCTCCTTAAGTAAAGACTCGTATGTCTTCTCATTCGGTTCAATAACCATAACACCGGCATTAAGACCGCCTCTGGAAAAATCCGGAAAAAATGATTTGTCGGGTACTGCCGATATAGATTCGTTTTCAAACAATTCGTCAAGATTACATCTTATCAACAAATCGCTGTCGAGATACACAAGCTTATCGTACTCGCATTCTTTGAATATTACCAACTTAAACAAAGTCTTTATCCATCTGTCCTTAAGCTGGATATCGTTCATCCCTGCCAAATCAATTTGCGGCTCGGCCGCTTCTGTGATTCGGATATCATTTCTCAACAATTCTTTTTTGACGCTTTCGGACACATCCGGCCCCGTAAAGACAAAAAATTCCTCCTTGCTAAACCGTCTGAGTCCTTTGTATAAAGCAATGACGCCTTTAATGAATCCGTCCGAAGACAATATCGTAACGTAAGCTTTTTTCATTCTCGCATGCACACCAGTATTCTTTTGAACTTATAATAATCGTTGTTTCTTACGGTTTTTTCAAATATTGCAAGGTCGGAATCTTCACATTTGAATCCGTCGAAATCTGTTATCAATATTTCAGAGAAAGCATTCAACACTTCTTTTCTGATTTCATCATTCATAAAAAGAAGACGCTTACAACAATTGACCATGCTTCGAAGTATGGATTCATAAATTCCCTGCGATATAGTGACTTGTCGTTCTCTCATAACTTTCAGTACATGGTAAAATACCCAGAAAGAATCTAACAGCTTAACATCGTTACCTCTGATTCGTGAAAATCCTCTCGGGTTTCTTCTGTAGCGATATACAATGTCTCGAACCGCATACGCCTTGGAACACTTAGGGTACAAAATATAAGAAACAATAGTATCCTCATAATAGTATCCGTCCGGGAAACAGACATCTGCAAGTAACTGTGCCTTAAACACTTTTGCCCACGCAAATCCCCAGAAATAACCGCAAGGTTCTGTAACTTCACCTTCCGCATGGCTGATGGAAATCGGAACTCCTCTCGAGAAGTTCTCATACCCACCCTCTACTACGCAGGCATCATTATCATAAGCTGTATTAAGCAGGGATTCGATTGCTCCCTGTTTTAGTATGTCGTCGGCATCAACAAACATAACGTAATCCGCTTCAATCTCTGCAAATCCCACGTTTCTTGCCGCCGCAGTACCTTTATTACGTTGCTTTAAGATAGTAATATTCTTATCTTTATACTTTTCTGTGATTAAAGCAGTCGCAGCATCTGTCGAACCGTCATCAACCACAATCACCTTATATGTATATTTTGTATTCTGCGAAAAAATCGAATCCAGGCAAGCAAAAACATATCTCTGAACATTGTACATGGGAATGATAATCTGAAGATTGTACTTTGACTCACCGATTATGTTCGTTCTGTCGCAAGAAAAAACCGGAGGCTTATATATTTTTCGCAACCTTTCAAGAGCATCCGTTTTTTTCGGACACTCTCTGTCTTCTATTTTTCTGTCGAGTTTGTGTAATCTGGCGCTGTTAACATACGTATGTCTTACAACAAAATCTCTAAGTCTAAATAACCCGTCCATGCATATCCCTCTAAACACCTTAGCTTGCTACTCAAGCATTGCTACAAGTTCTGCTAATTTTATTTCCCCTTCGATATGAATCCTCTTTATCGACGATTCATCCTGCAACTTCAGACATTTATTAAGATTATCCTCTTTAATCTCAAGTCGCTCTTTCATAACCTCATCATTGTCGGAAAGAAATCTGTCTCCCGGACGGTTTCTTTCTCTTATACGTCTTATTATTTCTTCCTTGTCTGTCTCAACATAAATGAATTTGCAATTACGCCCCGTATAAACAATGTCCATAACCGCATGGGCAAAATCAATCATTGACTCCGGCATTACTTCATCATGGCATATAGACGTAACAAACTGAATAAATCCCTCGTCCATTACAGCGTACTCAAGCCCGGCCTTTTCGTATTTATCAAGCAGGTACGCTATTTGATTCATGCGAAAAATCCACGCTTTGGCTTCTTTTTCTTTTATATTGGGAACAAATTTCCTTGCAGCGGCAGATATCTTCCTGCATTTGGGATAAAAATGAATCGCTAAGTTAACGTATCGCCTTTTTATACCTCTAAGCATTAAAGCTTGTACTTGCACGTTGGTAGCAATAAACTGCCGTTTCTTAAGACTATACTCATATCTTTTGCAAATCGTACTCTTACCGGAACCCGGCAATCCTACGAATTCAACTATCTTCAAATATGTCAGCCTCTTTTCTCTTTCTTTTTCTTCAGCTTATTCAAGTACTGGAATACCAAATCTTTATAATACTTGAAGTACTCTGATTTGTGATAAATAACTGCAATAACAAGTATTACGATAATAGCCGAAATCAATCCCGATATAACAAAATCAACGATGAATATACCCGTTTTGACAAAAGAACATATCCAACCGCATCCTGCCATCAATACACCAAGAAGGATGGTAATATTGAGCAGTGTCAGCAAATATTCGGAACAGGATTCATTAAATTTCAATTTGTAAATGTAATAAACCTTAAGCACCGTCTGAATTAAGTAGGTGCAGAAAGTTCCCAAAAAGATACCGAAAATGCCGGTATAGTAACCAAGCACTATCGAAACAATCAAGTTGATTACAGTACCTGCAATAGAGATATTTCTTCCGTGTACAAAGTATCCGCTTACATGCATAGCCGCATATATGGGCTTACAAATAATGTAAGCATACAGATTCATCGCCAAAATTACCAAAATGTATTTGTCGAGTATGTACTTGGGTCCTACCCAAAACGAAATGAAAGGTTCCGCGCATGCAAAGAAACAGGTGGCGCAAAAAATCGAGTATACTCCATATGCCCAAGTTAATTTATTAATTACTGCCTTACAGCTTTTCTTATCTCCGGTGGCAAAAAGGTTACCCATGCTAGGTCTTAAGCCTCTGTCGACACGCTCGGTAAGTTGCTTAAACACCGTAATAATAGCCGAATAGAAATAATAATTACCTACCATTAATGAGCTTACGAGGGTAGATATGAGAATATTGTCTGTAGAGCTCGTTACCTTACCCGACACTTCTTTAATGAAAATATTCTTTACGTTATCAAATATTTTCTTTCGGTCTTCTTTGGGTAACTTTCTATTGGTCAGATAAGGGTATCTCTTGTCAATCTGCATAGATATGTAGTAGTTCTTTGCAAGAGTGGTCACAATATTGGCAACCAAATATACGACAAAGTTCTTGGTAAGAACAAGTACTACTACATAGACTACAGCCTGAATAATTCCCAGTACCGAATTATAGAAAGAATACAGGTAATTATTCTGGTCTGCTCCCAACAAAGAAATCTTATATGAAAACAGATATGATGTAGAAAGATTTATAACAAACAGCATGAAAATCATGCGCATATAGCTGTTTGTAAAATGCAGGTCCTTTACAAGTAAAGGCACAAAAATGCATACGATTCCGCCAAGTCCCATAAGAACAGCAGCGATAATTCTATATACATTTTTGTAAAACGTCATTAACTCACTGATTTTATCTTTATCATTTTCCGCAAGCGGCTTATAGAGATTGTATACAATCGCAGTTCCGATTCCCAATTCCGCAAGAGAAAGGTTCATAACTATTTCATGAAACAAGCCTTTTAAAGAATTGACTTCATCACCGAGCATCTTAACAAATAGAGAACTGGTGACAAACGTAATGATTGTGGTAACAATCTGAGCACCTATACCGAATGCTATATTTTTAATACTTTTTTGAGTACGTCCCATTTCAGTCTCCAACTACTTCTTTATCTTATGATATATTTCCTTCAGCTTAAAAATTCTTGCAGCCTTAGGATCGAGCTTGGACATAATATCAAGCTCGTATTTCATCTTATCTTTCCACTTATTGTGGAAGAAGTACCTGTAGAACTGCTCGGCAAACTTATACTCAACCTTCATTATCTGCCAGTCTTCAAGGAGATAGTAAAGCTTGCGGCACTCGGTTCTGTACATTTCCTCGCCACGAATATTACGTTCTTTGGCACCGCTGATAATGTGAGATGCATTGTAGTACAAAGAAAGCTCTTCGGGAACTACATCAACTTCGTAGCCGGCCTTAAGCAGCCTTAAAATGGTCTGTGAATCCTGCTTGCAGGGAACGTCAGGGAAACATCCGACCTCTACTAAAGCAGACTTTTTAACCATCCACTGGGAAGTAGCCGCTATACAGTTCTCAGCCATAGCCTCGAATATGCAATTTCCGTGGAAATTTCTTCTGTCCGAATAGTTGGAAGAACCGTCCTTGTTGATAAACTTGGCGTGGCAATATACCAAAGCAAGCTTCTCATTGTTGCTCTCAAGGAACTTCTTAAGCTGCTTTTCTATTCTCTCGGGATAGTATTCATCATCATCGTCAAGGAACGCGATGTACTCTCCCTTAGATTCTTCTATTCCGTGATTTCTGGTAAGGCCGCCGCCCATGTTTTTTTCGTTCTGCACATAACGGATACGCGGGTCTGTGTACTCGGCCATAATTCCGGCTGTGCTCGCTCTCCACTCCGAGTCGGCGGGATTGTCATCCACCACTATTATTTCAAAATTCGTATAAGTCTGATTAAGCACGCTGTTAATGGCACGCTTAAGTGTCGTATTTCTTGAGTATGTCGGAATTACGACGCTGACAAGTATGCTGTTGTCCATTCTTCCTCCTAAACACCAAAAATGGTCTTGATAAATTTATTCTTCGAACGCCCTACAAGGCAGCTGATTGCATATAAGACAAGTAAGGAAACCACCAATCCCAATACTTCTGCAACATATATGTTAATGTTCAAATTAAGCAGCGTAAACGCTATGACTGCCAGCAGAATCACCAGCTGATTTAATCCCAGAAATACCATGGATGTCTTACCGATTCTTACAAGTATCTTCCTTAAGACATTCCTTTCTCCCGCAACGCGATCGAACCAAACGGCAAAAGCAAGAAATGCCGCAGACCCGATAATGGCATTAATCCAAAACAACGGTTCAAATCCATACCATCCGGATTTAATATTTACATACTCATTTACAAAGGACAACCACGCATTGATTACCGCCAAAACTACACCGACTAAAAAGAGTACCGCCTTTTTTTCCTGTAGTTTCTGCATAAATGCTTTTCGGTCTACATCACCAAAGACTCTTCCAATCTCCAAAAAGCCCATACAAACTACCGCTGTATCAATTGTAAGCGGAAGCCTGTAAGCGAATCTGTTTTGCAAAATCGAAGCCGCAAAAGCCAGAATAATGACTATTATGGCTCTGACAACTCTGTTCTTAAGCAGTCTGTCCAATAATAAGTAAAATGTCTCGGCAAAAAACATCGCTGTAAGAAACCACAAAGCTCCGCATATAGGCAAACCTGAAGTATTATATGTCACCGCCTTAATCAGTGGCTCATACCACAGTCTTCCGGGTTCCGGTCCCAGCAGCAGCCAGAAAACATAGTTCAAAACTGCATAGAAAACATACGGAATCAGCAGCCTCTTGGCCCGCTTAATAATTACCTCACATAGGTTTACTTCCGGTTTTGATGTAAATAAATAACCGGAAATCAAGAAAAAAATGGGCATGTGAAAAGAATGGATATAGCGGTCAAATTTTCCGCCAAAACCCACATGACCCATTACCATTATCAATATGCCGACAGCTCTCAAAATGTCGACACTGTCAATTCGTTTCTTTTCCGAATAATTACCCATCACACAAATCTCTATTGCTTCTTTTTCCAATCACCCAAGAACAGCTTACGGAACAAACCGACTTTTCGAATTATAAACATAGAAAGAAGAATCGGAACTACAAGTCCAAATACAAACATGCAGGCCACAACAAGCCAATAGTTTAATCCAAGAATCTTGTAGCACACAACCCTTATTGATACCTGCACGAAATAACTGATCAAATATATGTCGTACGAGTAGTCACCAAGCCCCATAAAAGCATCTCGGACTCTATTCTTCTTTGAATCTATGAAATTCGCAATAGAATAAACGCCATAGATTCCAAAAATCGACATTACTACTTTCAGATAATGTGTTATTACTCTGACACCGCTATTTACCATAAAGAACACTGCAACAAGAAGCAATACTCCGATAATCACATTGAATATCTTCTTATCGACAGAATCATAATAATTGGCAAAGATGAGGCCTATGTTGTAAAACAACGCATATCTGAGAATTCTTCCGGGAAATTCCAAGAAAGAAATTTCTCTTATAACAAACATCCAAACAATGTATGTCAAAACTCCCAGTGCTGCAAATATCATGCACTTTGTACCGATGTTACACTTCTTAATTATTATTCCTACAAGAAGAGCAAATAACGAAATAAAGAACAGTGTCCACAAATACCAAAGTCCGCCATTGGGATTTTCACCGCACAAAATCTTCCATACTTCGCTCAAAGAAAATTTGTTATTGGCATATTCGTTTAAAAACAGCTTCAATATCAACGTGACAACCGAATACACAAGGTAAGGAATCATAAGTCTCTTAATCTTATTAACAAGTTCCTTACCAAAATTGATATTGTCGCTTAATACCTTTCTTACAGCTACAAACCCTGCCAGTGCAAAGAATGTTTCCATATGAAATGCATATACAAATGAAAAAATACTTTTAGCAATAGGATTACTGATTCCTGTCTGAGCATCCGGAAAAGAATGTCCCAATAGTACCAGTAAAACGGCTATTCCTCTAGCTATATTTATTTCCGTAAAATAACGTTTTGTCCCCTTAACTTGTGTTTCCATCTTAACCCCTTTTAATAATTTAATTGATTTATGATGATATCAGCTATCGTCTTCATTCCCAAGTCATTAGGATGTGATGCAACGCCGGGCTTTTCTATTACACGTTCTCTTCCCTTTGAATCAATATATTTATCGCCGACAGATGCCGAGTATTTTTCATCCGTACTGATAATAGTCACATCCACGAACTCAGCTCCACATTCATCACATGCACTCTGAATAGTCTTAGAATTCTTAATGTGATATCGGCCGAACACCCACAACACTCTTGCATTCGGATTAATCTTCTTTATGCTTTGCAACAGATACACACAGTCCTCAGGAAATGTAGCCAGCTCTTCTTTGGAACTTACATTGTCACCAAGCTGAACAATCACAAGATCGGTATCAGCGGTAAATGAATCAGCCAAAAAACCGTCGACTCTTCTTGTTCTTTCCTCCGAGGAAGTGGATTGCTCCCATCCTTTACCACTGATTCTGTTCATTTCTACATTGGGAACTAACCCTATGAGATACTGATTAACCAGGTAATAATAATCGGTGTCAACATCACTGGATGCCATTCCATGTGTTCCAAATCCCGAAGTGATGGAATTGCCTATTACAAGTACTTTCGACGGCGGATCGTATTTTACCGCAACTTTTTCTTTATTCTGCGAATCATCGGCAGGAACAAATCCAAGATTCTTATCAGTACATATCTTGGCTTCGAATCCCTTCTCAAAAATTGCATTCCAATTGCCGTATGATAAAGATTTTTCTTTATCGACGCGCCTTAATGTAACCGAAAAATAGGCTCCACCTTTTGAGCCTTCATATACTTCTCCGCCACTAAGCGCCTCGCAACGTATAAACTGTTTATCTGCATCGTATTCACAAATATAAAGTTTATATCCCTCTGTAAGAACAATATTGTACTTAGGGCAATCTTCCTCTATCAGTTTGGGATATCTCAGACGTCGTTTATTGTCTTCCTTCTCGCCTGTTTTTTCCGAAAATACACCGGATTCCCAAAGTTTAAAGTCACTCAAATCTATGTAAAAGTCATCACCTGTTGCCTCTGACGGTTCATAATCCTTTTTTGCCGGCTTTTCGGACTCTCCGGTTGCAGAAGAAGAATCTTTCTTTTCACCATCTTTATTATTAGACTCTTCCTGTTTCTGCTTCTCGAGAATCTCCTTTTTTTCGTCCCAGATAGCTCGTTGCTCAGCCTGTGCCTGATGATACGCTTTTACATTGGTATTGAAATATTTATTTGTCACTATCATCACAAAGATGATTGCTGCAAGCGCTAAAACGCGCCCAACCCATTTTCTGACCATTTTAAAGCTCCGTCACAATTGTCAACGTTTCTTCTTTATCTTGTCGTATCTTGCCTTTAACTTATCGTACCCGTCAAAACCGAGAATCTTTTGAAGAAAATGTATTACTCCGAAATACAGTTTCTTCTTTGAAGTGCTCCAGCTTGAGTTCATATGGTGAATCGTATATGTCTCTGCTGTAGGTTTAATGTGCCAGTTACCTATATCAAAAGCAGCAAAGTATGCTCTCGGATATACGATAACCGCACCGTCGTCTATTGTCTGAAGCTCTTCGTTGTCAAGATTAACGCCGAAGCTCTCCATGCAATTGCTGAAGTGTTCATTTATTACAGACATATCATAGCTTCCGTCAGGATTGATGAAATGCCTGTTATCATAAGTCTTAAGGAAGGTGCTGATATATTTGTTACCGGGTGATGAGGCAATAAATGCTGTCTCAAGAGACCTGTCGCTTTCAAAACCAAGAACCATCTCGTGTCCTTCCAAAAGGTCATCAAACCGCTTAACAAGCTCTATGTCGGTATCAAAGTATATTCCGCCCTGCTCATTAAGAGCTTTAATACGCGCATAATCGCTCACAAAAGCATATTTTCTGACGCTATATGCTTCCTTAACATATTCGGGCGCATCATCAATGGAAAAATTGGATTCGTTCCACTCCACAAAGGTGTAATCGGGAAGCTTTTCCTTCCATCCTTCAATGAAAGCCTTAATATTCTCAGGCTTCTCATTGCCTCCAAACCAACAATAGTGAATGATATGAGGTATAGACATTTTACTTGCCGCTCCTGTTAAACATTCCTACATATTTGCCGAATTCCTTGGCAAATGCTTTGCTCTTGTTAACCTTCACATCGGTGAGAATAGCACCGCTGTTCTTTTCTTTGTCCGTGAATCTTTCAGAAAGAGCCTCAGCCTGCTTGGTAGTAGTCTTTCCGCATCCGAATACAGAGAATACAGCGTCAGAATATCCGAATACAGCCTCTGCATCATTTGCAACTTCAAATCCTACAGTATCAGTCAGGACAAAGTCATAGCGATTTCTTAAATCTTCAAATAACTGCTTGCTCTTATCACTCTTAAGCAATTCATATGAGTTAAGAGCCTCTGCCTTAGCGGCGATGGTAGCGATACCGTCTTTGTCCTCGATGATTTCATCAAGATTGCCGATCCTACCGTTAAGATATTCTTCAAGTCCGTTACCGGATGCTTTGCTTTCCTGCTTGTCCTCGGCCTTTTTGTTCTTGTCTTTCTTGCCGTTAGTCTTGGTTTCTTTAACTTCGGCAGTCGACTCCGCAGCTGTTGCTGGTTTATCTTTCTTAACAGAAATCATATTAGTGTTAACTACAACAACATTCTTGCCTATTTCAGCAAGGAACTTGGCCAACTCTTTAATAACCTTGCGCTTCTCAGCTTCTTTGTAGCTTACAAAAGAAATCACCTTTGGCGTTTCTTCCTCTGCACACAGTTCGGAATATAAATATCTCATAGAATTCTTGGTATACTTGGCTGTCTTTTCACCCTTGTCATAAGGAAGAACCGCCTTGACTTTAAGCTTTGTTTTCCACTCTACGTCATTCTTGGTACGAACTTTATTATCGGTTAATGTGAAGAACAATACTGCGATAAGCGCAAGTAAGCCTGCTCCGGCACCACCGAATACAGCGTATTTTTTAACTCTGGACTGAATATTGAACGGATAATTGGGAACCGAAGCCGCTTCAACAACTACAGGCGGAGCCATTCCCATGATATCGTATGAATACTGGGAGGAAATCTTTATAAGCTCATCCACAATAGCCTTGGCCCATTCGGGATCCGGAAATGATACGGAAATATTTACCATACATGTACCGGAAATGCTCTTCTCCGAAAGGCAGGACTTTAACTGGCTGTAAGTCATATTTAATCCAAGTGCTTCAATAACTGTTGTCAACACAGGCTTACTTTCCAGAATGTTATAGTAACTTGATAAAATCGCCTGTCCTGCTGCTATGGAAGATGATGATACGGTTGCCGAATAAACACCCGTAACATACAGTTTGGCCGTAGAACGGTACATCGGTGTTGTCTTAATGGTTGAAGCGTAACCACCTGCGGCACCTGCTCCTATAGCGGCAGCAAGAACTATTATCCAGAATTTCTTGATAATCGCTCTGAATACTCCCGTTAAGTCAATCATTACAAAGTCCTTGGTTTCTTTTAACATGCTTCCTCCTAGTAAAACTTCTTTACTGTTCTTATAAAGTTAAGTACTCGTTTTTTGGTTAAATAATGCGAAATGTAATCCAATGCGCCATTTCTCTTTAAGTTGGCAATACGCTTGTCATGGTCGCTCTTGGCAATTATCTGAGCGTATTGAGCCTTGTCTTCTTCGGTATAAAGTTCCGAAGTCGGCTTCTTAAGAGAATAGCAGTTGGGGTATATCCAGTAAGACTTAATATCCTCCAAATTGTCCGCCTTAAATGTAAGCGCCATGCTTCTCTTTTGGATATGAACCAGCGCGTATTCCTGCGGCTCTTCGCTATCGATAATAATTCCCTTGGAATCAACGAAATACTTATAAAGCTTACCGTTGTCCCATCGGAAAATAAAACTCTTCTTGTTAATGTATGATTTGAATTCAAGGCTCTTCCAGTCGAAGTCCTGCAGTATCACTTCCGTCTTCTGGTCTCTCAGAACCCTGTCGTTCATATATAACCATCCGAGAATGCTCATGCCCATGTACTCGTCAAAGTAGCAGGCATAATTATTTCGGAATGCTTTTCTGTAGGAATATGACATACTGTCGCGTTCGGTACTTCTCTTGTACAGGTTGTTCATTTCATCACAATTTCTGTACATTTGGAATATTCCGGCATCAAAAATCTTGTCGTAATCCTCGAGCACTTTATCTGTAATAAACATTCTGATATCGCCCCAGACTACATCAAGATCGCAAACTCCCCAAAAGTCATACTTGCTGATTCTGTCACCTAACGCAAATCGCCACACAGGTTTAAAATCGCAGAGCTTATAGGGATGTTTTAACTTAATTCGCATATTAAGTTCTTTTTCAAAAATCTCCCTGACTTCATCCAAAGAACTCTTGATAAATGTAACGTTATCCACGTGCCACTTATCATTCTGGTCTGTAACAATGTAAAAATCTATCGTCGGATTCAGCTGCGCCGATTTGATCCATAGTGGAAAGCTCTCGGGTAATTTGCCGAACCAGATATTAATCAAGCCTATAGTTTTCATGCTTATCTCTCGCCAATCTTCAGCTTTCTTTTAAGCGTCTCGAAAAACCATTTACGCCTTCTTGCATTCACATTTGAATAAAACTTGTTATTTCCTGCTCTACCCGGCTCCAATACGGAAAAAATGTACTTCCAGCCTTTGATATCGCCCATGATATTCGTGTGTTTAATCGGTGCAAATTTCTTAACCGAGAAGAACTTTACCTGCTCTGATGCCAGCGAAAGAATTTCCTCGTTCAATGTTCCTTCAAGCATCACCACCGCCAGCGTATACTTGCCCGAAACATACTTGCTCTTCAAAGCCTCCAGCACCGACTCAATGTACTTCTTATTGTCCTCGGTTCCTTTGTCTTCAACCTTCATCACAAAAAGTGTTTTCAAATCGCTTTTGCAAAGGTTGTTAAACTTCTCGGCAAGATGCTTAACTCTTTCTTTGAGTTCCGCTGTTGCCTCTTGTAACTGCTCCTCGGTATACTCACCAAACTGAGGGAAAATTGAATACCTGGGATGAAACTTAAGTTCATAACGGTCACACATCAGCATGTGATCGTCCCTTACAGTAATTCCCTCGCTCAAAAGATTCTCGGGCTCCCTCATGGCATCCGCAAATTTGTCTCTGTTAAGCGTAAAGCTCCATGAGAACGGCATAGCATCTATCGCGCCGAAATAATCCTCTATTCTGAAAGATACCTCACAATTGTATCCGAGACTTACCACCTTGTCGTACATGTTATCTCTCCAAAATCTTCTTGTACAATTCCACTACCCTCTTACTCCAGTTGGACAAAGCGTAGTTCTCACGCATGTAATTATGCACTTCTTCGAGATTGTTAAGCTTGTCTGCGTGTTCTTTCTCCGCTTTCAGAATCTGTTGTTTGAAAGCTTCCACATTCTCGCTCTCGAACCAATAGCCATACTTAAGCTTCAGGTTCTTCTGCGCGGAAATATCACTCAAAACAACGCTGCACTTGGAATAACCCGCTTCGATTACGGAATAAGGCAATCCCTCTTCTCTGGACGGCGAAAGAAAGACGTCCACATAATTGTATAGAGTCGCAACGTCGTTACGTGCCTTAATAACCTTAACCCAGTCAGGAATCTCACCGAGTATATCTTTAATTTTTTCTTTGACACTTTCAAAATTGGTGGACAAAGAAATCAGCAGATAGTAGTCATTACCGTCTTTTCTTAAATCGTTGATGGCCTTAACTGCAAGGTCTACACCCTTTCTAAAGAAGTCAAAGCCGAAAATAAGGAACTTAGGTGCACCGGCCTTTACTCCATACTCATCCTCAGTCACTTCGGAGTAATTATCGAGTCTTGCAAAGTTAACGCCGTTGTCGATTTCATACTTCTCGTTGCCGGGATAATCGCGCTTGATGCTCTCGAATACCGAGTCACTGCAAGCAAGGAAGATACATCTCTTGTATATAAAACGTCTCATTATTTCCTTGGGGAAACTACCCTGAACAGAATGATTGTGCATATGCATGACAATCGGAATCCGCTTGGGAACAGCGCTTCTTACGTCTAAAAACTGCTGCATGGTAATAAAGTGAGTATGCACCAGTCCGATAGAATACTGCTCTATCAGGCGGCGAATAAGCTTTACGTTATCTTTCGTATTCTCTGTGAGAAACTCAGCCACACAACCACGGCTCTTCATCTCTTCAATCCATACAGAAGAATCGTTAATCTTGGCCTGAGCACAGAAAAGATAGATATTGGCTGCATCATCCTTCTTAAGCTCACTGTCAAGATTCTCCAATGATTCAATAAAGTTGCCTCTGTACGAAGCACTGTAGTTCATTACATGTAGTACATTCTTCATTCTTCTCACCTGGTTTATTCGGAACACAATTCCATAATTTTACTTGTTATGGCATCTACGGTCATTCCGTTAATCGGTCTCTCTATTCTGTAGACCTTTACATCCTTGGCTATATTGGCAAACTTGACGAACATCTCTGTTGTAAGTCCTTCTGCCCTGTATGCCTCACTCTTGTACAGAGCTCTCATTACCTGCTTTATTTTTTCAGCTCCCGTAACTTCCTTAAACTCAAGCTCTCCTGAATCCTTTAAGCTTAAAAAGAAAAGATATTTTAAGTTATGGGGCGTTCCGCCGTAATAGCCGTCACGTACAATCATAGCCCACTTCTTTTTAAGGCCGTCTTCGTAATAACGTAACTGATTCTTGTCGTAACCGCATCTCTCTACAGCGTCCTCACAGAGTCTTCGCTGTCTGTAAGATCCGTATACCTTAGCCTCACCGTTTAACAACGCGACTCTTACAGAATCATCTGAAACAAACTGCAAACCTTTCGAAAGAAGCGCGTCGGAAATCGTTGACTTGCCGGCTCCGCTGTCTCCACATACAAGTACGGCATTGTCCGTACCCGGCACCAGTAAGCCTGCACAGTGGATAATTATCTCGTGCTTTTTGATAAGAGCCATCGTCATGATGTAACAAAGCATCCACTGATGGAAATCCATAGAAGCGGTATCTGCTACCGGTCTGTATTCAACCAAACTCTCACTGGTAACCCTTACATAAAATTCGCCGACAATGTATGCGTAATACTTATCTCCATCTTTCTTCCTGTATCCTGAGGGAGCCTCTCCATCGGGACTTATTTCGCGAGTGGCAATCTCTTCGCACGCACCCAGCTCATCTACCATATCTTGCAAATCGTTGTATCTGATAACTACATCAGTAGCCTCGTCTGTCTCGACTCGCTCGCATTCATCAAGCTCTATGTCAATTTCAAAAATTAAGCCGTAAGCTCTGTACTTGTACATTCTTCCTCTCCTAAACAGCAGTCATTACTCATGGTACATAAGAATATGGTCGAAATCACATAGGATGAAATATATCTGTGTGTGAACATATTGCACTGCCAGAACGCAAAGAACAGCATAGACAGCCAAAAGCCCATTGCCAAAATGTTTAATCCCGTTTTCTTGTTAAATAGAAGTTTGAGAGTAATGGCAAGCAGTGCCACCCCAATCATGATACTTCCGATAAGTCCTGTGGAAAAATAGATATATACATAATACATATCCAAGGAACTTGTAGCCATCGGAAACAGGTTTCTGTCTGCGTGAAAAGCTGCATTTTCAATGAATCCAAGACCAGTCCACGGACTTCCGTATGCCTTAAACAAAGGATAATTGACGGTAATGTTCAAATCTCGGTTGGACTTACCCCATATCTCTTCAAATGTTCCGGTAGCTTCGAGTACGAGAATAGCAATAACTCCAAGCACAATAAATCCCCACAGGGTCTTCCTCTCTACTCTGATACGCAACAATACAAACGCAATATATACGGCAAAAACAATAAATGTACTGATAATGCCCGATCTCTCTGCTGCCGCGCAAAGTTCCAGTCCTGCAATCGCATCAATCGTCAAAAACGATATCCAGAACCAAGGTTTCCTAAACTCTTCCGTATTGCGATATATTTCGAAGAAAAAAAGCGAAAGAACCAATACAAGGTAAGCGGCATTGGAAGTATATCCGGCATGTACGAAGCCGAAAGCATTCTTAAATCTGATATCTGCGGTAAAAGCATGAATCAGTGCCCAGACAGGGTTAACTATGTTGTTCCTGTGGTGAAGCAATCCTATCAATAGCTGTAGCCCACATGCGTAAAAGCTTAAGTTAATAAAGCCTTTAAAGAAATTGTGTTGCGATACGTATAAAAACGTTACCAGGACAAAAAGCAAAAACCAAAACATCTGCGAAGCATTCTCTGATATATGTAACGCAACCAAGTCATTAACAAAGACATATCCAAACAGAATCGTATGCGCCAAGAGTAACGTTATAGCAAACAATGCCGCCTTAATACCTCTCTTAACTCTTGCGCCACACAGCACAAGCAGAAAAACAAAGAAAACATACGGATATTTAACTTTTCTGAGTAGGTCAGGCATAGGCAATTCGTTAATCTGGTTAAGCAATAAAATCTCTAGCGAAACGAAATATGCAATTGAAAAGAGCCAGTGCCTTTTATATATTTTAAACTTCACAAAAACTCTCCGCTCATGAATACACTTTGACTTCTAATTTTACCATATTTAACGCTCTAATTCAATCTGATGTGGTATGCTGACACAGCGAATTCGCCTACAGTTTTCAGGCTTTTACAAAAAAAGAGACCCTTGAACAGGGTCTCTTCTCTTTACAAATTATGTCTCAATTAGTTACTCTGAGTACCGTTGTTACCAAAAGTAGCCTTCCAACCAAGAATGTTGCCTTCATCATCCTTTACGGCATATTTAAGTTCATCGGGCTCATTAGGGTTCTGAGGTCCCATAGCGGTCTCAGTAATCTTAATCTCTTCGAGTTCTGCATTAACAAACTTCTTCATGACTAGGTTCTCCTCCTCTTTACTTAAATTATGATCTCTGGCCGTACTCTTCTTCCCAACCGATGATATTGCCGTCGTTGTCGGTAACAGCATGCTTGATGTCATCTACGAAAGACGGATCTTCGGGTCCGAAAGCTGTATCTGCCAAATTTAAAACTACGAGTTCTGCAACTTCAAATTTCTTCATTTTAATTTCCTCCAAATGTGGTGTTTGTTTTGTTGTATTAAGTAAAACATTTTAGCCAAGCATTGTAAACGATTCTTACACAACTGTTACAATTCATAGTTATTGATATATTCTAGTGCGTTTATGGTATAAAAGAGCCTCATTATTTCAACATAGCTAAAGTCCTTCATACTTTTTGCGTTCAAATCGGCAAGCAGTCTATTCTTGTCCACAACACCCCTGTCGTCAAGAGAAGAAACTATAGACCTCCATTCATTAATGATTCTGTCGCCTTCTTTTTCAAACACAAACTTCATGTCTGCGCTCTGAATTCCGAAGGGATGCATAACAAAGAAATCCGGAGGCATGTACTCTTCCAGGTACTCCCTGATAAGTCTTCTGGTATAGCCGTTGTGTGTGAACTGATCAAAAGGAATACTCTTTACAAATTCTATCATTCTTTTGTCTCTTGTCGGGTCTCTGAACAATACCCCGGTAAAGAGTGAATTTTTTAAAGGGAACTCTCCATAATGTCTGAAATTCAAAGCCGGCAAGAATAAATCATGGTGCCTTTGTGCGTTCGGGTAAGACTTTCGGTTAAGCTTATCGTTCTTTTTAATTAAGGCTACGGCACCGTTTTCAACCAAAAAGGATTCATAAGCGTAACAGCTCTTATACGCTTCATACTCAATATTCTCCGGCTTGGCGCCTTCAAACATTCCTTTAAGTGTAGATTTAATAATATGCTTTCTGCTTGCGCCATATCTCATCTGAAAGCTTTTCAATTCCTCGGAGTAGCGTTTAAATTTAAAATGAGTAACAAGCCAGATAAGATATTGCAAAAGGTTATTGTAGGATACGGTTCCGTTTCCGAAAGCCCCGGAAAGAATAAGCCTTGCACCCTTTGCTCTTGCTCTCTTAAAGCCTTCATACAGCCATATCATATTCTCGGGAGATTTGTACGGCAATTCCGACACCGTATCATACTCTTTACGGATTTCCCACAAGTCCACATTCTTTATGCTGAGCGGATTGCACTCAACATTCCCCAGAAATTCAACATTCCTCTTTACGCTTTCAAACTCATTGACCTCTTTACCTTTAGGTCCTTCATATACAAAGTCTTCATCGGGAACAAAAGTAAAAGAGTGAAGCATTTTGCCTTTTTCTTTAAGAAAAGGCGCAGCAAGACACGCTACGGATGTCGAATCATAACCGCCGCTCAAAAATACGGCCACTTCCTCATCTGTTCTTAATGTATCTGTAATACACTTTCTGTATAAATCGACAAATTCCTTTTTATACTCAGCGTCAGATTTGCCTTTGCGAGCTCGCTTTATATTATTAACATTCCAATAAACACGTTTATCTGTAATCTTACCGTCTTTGATTACAAGATGGGTGGCAGGCGCGATTCTGTCTATACCTTCAATAATGGTGCTTTCGCTGTCATAAAATGTATCGAGTGTGTTGACCGCATAATAGAATGCAATCCACTTTTTATTAATCTTAACTTCCTTCTTAAGTTTCTCAAGCGGAGCTCTGAGAGAAGAAAAATAAAGAATATTGTCCTCAATGAAATACTGTATATATCTGTTACCTACGGCGTCGGCTACCACATCGACCGTTCCTGTTGAACTGTTGTAGCTTACAAATACATACGCGCCGCGAAGATCATTAAGACATGAGTCTCCAAAACGTTCAAAACAAAGCCTAATTATCTCACCGTCAGGTAGTTCGGGCGTATCACTTACTCCAAGTTTCCCGCACATTTCCGCTCTGTTATCAAGAACAGCATCGGCAGTGTAGAATACCCCGCCCTGTTCTGCCGGGAGCTTCTCATTTCTGCTTTCGGGCGTGAAATACTGAAGACCGCACCCCATGCAGACATTTTTAACCGATAATTCCGAGAATTTGTCAATTGCGCAACCGTCAAAAGCTTTTCTCAATACGCTTTTGGTATTTTCCGAAATCTCGCGTCCGGAAAAATCGATTGCTCCCCATATTGCCGACATTTTATTTTCCTCCTAAAAAAAATCCCGAGATTCTGATGAATCTCGGGATATATCCTAATCTGACATTATTTAAAGGCAACTGTCTTAACCGTGCTGCCAACTTTGTACTGTAATTTCCCCTGAGACAAACCTATTATACTAACGTTGCCTGTTTCTGTCAAAACAGTACTCATGCTTGTTCCGTATGCATCACTCTTCTTAATGGTCTTGCCGTCTGCATAATACCAATAGCCGTTGTTATAAACCATCTTACCCTTAACATCATGAACGAACCAGTTGTCAAACTTGGTGCTGCTTGCAGAAAGCTTAATGGTGTTATTGTAGCTTGCATCTTTTACAATCCAGCTATAATGTCTGCCGGGAATGCTCTTTCCGAATCTTGTATCACTGGCAAGAAGATAGTTATGACCTACATATCCTTTACTTTCTTCTGTGGTGTTATCCCATGTACAGTCTACATGATAATACTGGCCATCAATCTTAACAAGGCTCCATGCGTGGTTCATATCATTACTGCTTGCATAACAGGTCTCAACACCGAGATACTTAAGAGCCGCGTTAAATGCTCTTGAAAAACCGGTACATAAACCATGGCCGTCTCCAAGGATACCGCCTGCACATCCCATAGCGGTAGATGTCTTTTCGTAATATGTATGAGTAACAATATATTCGTGAACAAGAATAACCTTGTCAAGGTCGCTCATCTGAGATGTAGTCATCGACTTAATCTCATCCAAAGTCTTCATCATACGATTGTATCTGTTGACGAAGTCACTATCCATGCCTTCGAAACGCATGGTGTTGCAGATATTGTTCTTAAGGCTGAAATCGCTTAAAAACATAGTATTTGAGTTAACAAAGTAGTAATAGCATTCGCCCTGTCTAAGTTCTTCTGCAATGGCTCTTACTTCATAAATATCCAAACCATACTTGGAAATATCATGACGGGTCATGTCGCCGGTCATAAGCATCTGCTTCATCTCATTGTAAACTGCCTCATGAGGTGTTGATGCAGGTTTAGGTTCAGGCTTAGGAGCTGCCTTAGGTGCAGGAACATATACGTTATCGGTTGCTTCTTCAGCTTCCACGGATAATGTTAATCCCTGGCCGAATAACGAACTCCACTGTCCGAGAGATAAGCTTTTCTCGTTAGTGGTTCTGTATAAGCAAAATCTTACAAAACGTGTCTTATCTGTTACATCAATTTCAGTACCGTTGGTTGCAACGGTCATCTTTAAAAAATTCTTATTGCTGTCGTACTCGTATACTTCTACTTTAAATCCGGTCTTGCTAAAAGAAACACTTAATGTCTGATCGTAAATAGCAAAATAGTCGTTGGAAACAAGTCTTCTTTTATTGGTAACAACCTTACCTGTCTTGCTGTCCATACCTGCTGCGATCCAGCCGGAAACAGACTTAACATTGATACCGTCAAAAAGCTCGTGCTCTTCTTCAACATATTCTTCGTCAAGAACGAAAGCTGATTCGTGCTGAACAATCGCCGAGAAGCTGACTTTTAACTTAGAGCCTACAACTGCTGCGAACTGTCCGAGAGACATTGACTTCTCGGATTCGTTCTTTCTGCAATCAAATCTTACATACTTGGCGTTGTCGCTCTTGGTAATTACGTAACCGTCGTATAACTTCTCGGATGACAAGAAAGACTTGTTATCGTCATAATAGAAAGCTCTGACAGTAAATTCACTGTTCGATACAGATACTTCGTACTGATCGTGTCCGAGCGTGTAGAAATCGTTAGTGCGTATTCTGCGCTTATTAACGTCTTCCGCTCCGGTATTATCAACAATGTATCCTGTCTGCCATGCAGAAATCGTATTGATATTTGCATTCGCAAGGTCTCCACCCTGTGCGTATGCCTTAGGTGCAGTAGAGAAACATACTGCTAACAAAACAAACAATAATCCTCGACATATAGTCGTGCCCAACCCACATCTTCTTGATTTTTTCATTACTCCGCCTCCTGTTTGAAAAAAATCCTGAAGTGAGTTTAAATTAAAAAAACTTGCCTATTCTCCACTTCGGCAAGTTTCGTAAAACACACTTCGGAAACCAGGCTACCATAGCGTCACGCTTTAGGCCCTCGGTTTTGCGTCCTCACTTTTCAATGAGTTTGCCGTTTCGGTTGACTTTATTACATTACCACACTTATGTAAACTCTGTCAATGGAATTATATAAAATTCGTTGATTTATTTCAAATTTTCAAACATTTTTGAAACATTTATAAAATTTTTCTAATAATCAACTCTTTTGAAATAATTCTATTGTGCTTCATCGACCTTACACAAGCACATCATACAGATACCCCATTAATGGTTTGTTTCTGTAGAATTAATGATTTATTACACAGCAAAAGAAAATTATTAACCCAAATATTTTTCCACCATTTTCATGGTTTCTTCGGTAATCTCGGAGAGCGTATCTTGGCCGTCCGGGCGCAAAACTCCGATAACCGGAATCTTTGAAGCAAGCCACATTACGTTCTCGCCGATTTCTTTTTGATAGGCTTTTTCACCTATGAGCGCAATCATAAATAAGGCCTTGGATAATACCAGATACTTTTCAAAGCCTTTTATTTCTTTGATAAGCAATTCATCGCCCTGATACTTGGACATATAAATAATTGCCTTAAGCGGTCTCGAACCGGCCGTGTAGTTACCTCTCCAGGGAACCAGGAACTTGTCCTTTTCCTCGCCAATATATACCAGACCTTCCTCGCCTTGGTGACGTTTCTCGACTTCGTTCCTGCACAATTTCTGATAAGGGAAGGCAGGATATGCGTAAGGCATTGAGTCGTCGCCTTTCTTTATGTAGGTAACATCGTCTGCCATTAAGTCAAAGCCTTTGTCTATGTATGCCGCAGTCAAAGAAGACTTACCCGCGCCGCTGTCACCGGAAATAAGGATTGCGTTATTGCCACGCATGATTCCGCTTGAATGTATGGGAAGAATTTTCTTTTGCAAAGCTATGAGTGCCATGCCGAAGCCAAGAAGATATGAATTGAGCTTGGAATCCTCGCCCTCGGGCTTCACTTCATAGCAGATATGGTCGCCGTTAAGGACGTTAATCCAGGCAGTCTTGTTGGATACCCAGCTGTCGGTCGAATCGATGCCCCATTTATCGCCGTCCTTATCGCGCGTCTTCACTTCTTCGGTCACGCCTTTTTGAATATAGACGGTAGGAAGATCGCTATTTGCCAGACCTTCACGCGCATCAAGCTCGAGCGCTCTCTCTTCGGTCAGAAGCTGAAAAATTTCCCTGTCTGAAATTATTCGCATGCCATACATTCTGTAATTGTACATATTCCGAGTAGTCCTTTCTTACATTCCGCTTAAGACGCTTTTATTATAACCCATGCGACTTCTTTTGAAAACCGCCCCGGCCGCTGACTCTCGAGGCTCCCGATATTTCTTGTTTTTTTCAGTTTTTTGTAATATAATCGTATCGTAATTTTGTATTATTATGAGGTGGTTATGCGTAACCCTTTTACCAGAGTTTATCGATTTTTCCGCTATAACAATGATAAATGGCTTTCACTTCAGTGTTGGTATTATTCCGCCGTTTATCGATTTAAAATTCTTCATATGAATACGGAAAAGCTCAAGGACAACTGGGGAGAAAGAGGCGTTGAATCGCCCGCTACGGACACTGAAGAGAATTACACCTATGCCTGGAAAGTGTCATACAATGTATCTCAGGTATGCGGTAAGACTTCGTGGGAAAGCAAGTGTCTCGTAAGAGCCTGGACAGCTCAGACTCTCCTTGCCAAGAAAGGAATACACAGCACATTGTACTTAGGCTGTGGCTACGACCAGGACAAGAAAATGGTCGCTCATTCCTGGCTCAGATGCGGGGAGAAGTACATAACCGGCGGTAACGGCGAAGGTTATGCCATGGTCGATAAGTTCAGCAAATAAAGCGATCGGAAAGGGATTTGTGTAAATGGAAATGGATAAGAAGATCAAGCTTACCAAGGACATTAATGTCACAGAGCTTGACGGCGAAAAGGTTATGGTTGATTTTGAAACCGGTAAGTACTTCATCATCAAAGGATGCGGCAACGATATCTGGGATATGCTCGGTGAAGAAATCTCTCCCAATGAAATTGTTGAGAGACTGCTTGCCGAATACGATGTAAGTCGGGAAGTTTGTACGCAGTCCGTAATGGATTTCCTCGGTAAGATGGAAGAATATAACTTTATCTGATATGAAAACTCCTTCTTTGAATAATCAAAGAAGGAGTTATTTTTTCTATAATTCTGCTTACTTTCTTATCTCGCCCTTGACGCTGATCTTTCCGCTAGAGGACTTGGATATCTTGGTCCACACTATATACTCACCGTCTTTAAGGTAAGATGACACATTGGGGAGCTGCCCGATATTGGCTGTAATCTTGGCAGTATTGCTGCTTGTCTCATCTTTGTATAATAAGCCTTTTCCGATTTCTTTGTACGATGTTGAGCCTATTCCCTTGAGATAGAATGTTGCGGATACGGTCGGCTTAACGGTCTCTTCCTCAACTATCGGCTCGTCCTGTACTGCGGATGTGTAAATCGTTCCCTTCAAAGAAAACTTTCCCGAAGAGGATTTCGTTATCGCTGTCCATTTAACGTACTGGTTACTCGCAACATATTTACTGAGGTTGGGAAGCGAAAGAATATTCCCTGTCACCACATCACTGTTCTTGCTGGTCTTGCCCTCTCTGAGCATTGCGGTTCCCGCAGTGGTATAGGTCGAGCTTCCTTCTTTGGCCAGGTATACGGTTGCCTTGGTACCTGTTACAGTTGTATTATCCTGAGTCGTGTTTGTTTCATAACCGACGGTTTTGGTCGTTCCGTTTTCCAGGTACGTAATACCGCTTGGAGTTGCATCTACGAGAGTAATTGTTCCCTTAGCGGTTCCGTCAAGAATAACCTTGGGATTGCCACCTTCCGCAGTATTCTGCATAATACTGTTGGTCTTTACATCAACGTAATACCAGTATCCGTTTTCAAAGGCCATCTTGCCTGTTATGTCATGAACATACCAGTTACTGAAACGAGTTGATGTCGATGTATATTCAAGGTCGTAATCATATACTTCCCAAGCCACATGGGAGTTATTGTCATTGGTTACGAATTCGCTGTCATTTCGCAAAAGAAACTGATGCGAAGTCTGACCTTTCTTGGCGCTCCTGGTATCATCCCAGGTGGAATCGACATGGTACCATTCGCCGTCAAGATAAACAGAAGTCCATCCGTGTCCGATAGAAGGTGCTCTCATGTATGTGGCTATAATTCCCTGATCGATTAACAATAGGTTCAACGCCTTGGTGTATCCGGAGCATACGCCCTTTTTATCGCCGAGCACTCCGCCCGCACCATAGGATTCATATGCCACCATCTGATAAGTAGCAAGCTCTACTATACTGTCGTGAAGGTAGATGACCTTATCAAGATTTGACATCTTAGGCTCTATACCTTCTTTTATCTTCTTAACGTTCTCCGCAAGCCTTGTGTATCTTGAAAGCGCGTCACTGTCTACGTTCACAAGATTTATGCTTTGTACATATCCGTCAACTACCGAATAATTCAAATACAAGTTGGAGTAATATGCAGCTACTCTCCACTTGCTTTCATCATCGAATTTAATATCCTTATAGATACCGCTCACTTCCGCGCCGGAAAGTCCGTATTTGGAAACGTCGTGGGTAGTCTCGTCCGCAGAGATAAGCATACTTAATACTTCCTGCTTGAATGCTTCTTTGGCCGAATCTGTTGCTGCTTCGGAAATTATCGGGGGAAACACCGAGATTATGATTATGAATGCCGCGATAAGAGTAAGTACTCTTCTGAGATTTGTACCTTTTGTTCTTTCTTTCTTCATCTTCATGCTCCTTAATCGTCCGCCAACTAATTATGGGCATTTTCCATGAATATTCTACATAAAAAAATCACTTGCATAGATACAAGTGACTGCTCCACAAAATAATTCGGTTGCCAGGCTGCCATGAGGGATCCCTAACCCCTTTAGGCCCTAGGCTATGCGTCCCGCACTTTCGTACGGTTTGCCTTTGTCGCTTATTCTATGGTGATATCATATCTGACCGATTGTTCACAATCAATGGGAAAAAGGTACCAATTCAAGTTAATTTTCCTTTAATTGAGCCTTTTTCCCACGCTATTGCATCAATTTATTCGCCAACAATATTGCCAAGAACTTTCTTAAGCTGCTGCATGGCATCATTGGATATATATGACAAATCAGTACTGTCCTGAGGCGTTACCACTACAGTCTCTGTGTTGGTATCTTCAAGCAACTGCTTGGCAAAAAACATCGTCTCGGCTGCATCTGTCGTCACGCTGTAGCCGAAAAGACAGTCTCTCTCACTGTCCGACCTTGAGAAGAAATAGTTATCGCTTATTTCCGGATATCCGTGAGTCGCATCTATAAGCATAAGAAATCTTGTTGTGCCCCAGAATACGTTATTCGATATTTTAACTTCCTTGGGCGACTGGTATGCTGCGAATGTGGCAGAAGCGCTCTCATTAAAAAGCGTATCGTTTCTGTATGAAGGAACCTCCGCCAAACCGTTTGTCATTGTTCCTCTGTCATCCACATACTTGCCAAAAGAAGGATTGGTTACATCGCAGGTTTCAAATACAAGATTGTTCTCTATCGACATGCCCTTAATGGGAACAAGGCACTGATAATCATCATATTGCTCTATTCCGCTGTTACAATGAGCAAAGATGTTGCCGGTAACAACGATATTTTCCTGCCTGTCGGTTACCGCAAGTCCCTTGTCACAGTATCCGCTGCTGAATACATTATCAAACACATTGTTCTTGATAGTGATATTCTTCTCTACGTTTCCCAAACGTATACCGTCGCCGTAACGAGTGGTTCCGCCTGCCAAAGCACCGCCGATATTCTTAAACAGACAATTGGTGATGGTAACATCGGTACAGTTGGTGAGAATAGCTCCGTCAACACCGGTTCCCTTGATTTCAATGTCGGACACAATTGCGTTTCTGATTTCTTTGAAATTCAAACCGTGACGAGCACTCGACAGTCTTATTTCGTGTTCATTGGGATCGGTTTCGCTGTATAAGTACAGCACTCCGTGCATCCAGTCAACTGCCCAACAATTGTCCTTTTGCTCGGTAAGAAGCTCTGCAAAATTAGCTGTAGGCATATCCTTGGTGGATACAACAAGTCTGTTCCAGTTGCACTCATCGTCCAAATAAAGCTGTCCGAAATTGTAGTTACTTTCGTCGGACTTTTCTTTGTTATAGAAAACAGTTCTGCTTAAATCAACTGCCCAGATATTCTCATAACCGCGAACATTAACGAGCGGCTCCTCTACCTTCTGGGAGAAGTCCAGTATCGGGCGAGGTCCCTCTCCGTAACTGCAGAATACTGTGTTATCTCCGACGTAAAACATGTCGCTCATCTCAAAAGTGTCACCGCACTTAAGAAGCACCGCTACGCCTGCACTTTGCGACATTTTTTCAAATGATTTCTTGGGTGTCGCAGGTGTTCTGCCATCGTTAAGATTGTTACCTTCGCTTGACGAAACATATATAATCGTACGCTTTCCCGAAATCGCTTCGGACAAATCCTCGTAAGAACCGTTAATCAGCTGATTCTTGTACACAGCTTCGGAAATGTCCTCGTGATTGAGCAATTTCTTGGCCAGTTCATCTACCGATGTATACTCCTCTTCCGAAGGAATAACCCTGCTGCTCTGCGTTACTACCTTGTCGTCTCCGAGGTTTAAATCATTGATGTTCTGGTCCGGAATCCAAACCGTATAGTCGGGACCGCTCTGCGCGCACGCAGTCAGCACCATCATACCTGCCACTAATGTACTTAATAATGCTTTCTTCAATCTCATAGTTTCACCTATTTGTGTAAATCAATTGCTTTATTGTATATCTTCTCAAGAACCGGATAATGTGAGTCTGCCATGTGATTACGCGCAAACAACTCGCGTGACTTCTCACAAAGCGCCTTGTGCTCCTCAGTGCCCGCTTCCGGAAATGTCTTTAAAATCTCGGCAAGCGCATCCACGTCACCATGGGCAAAAGAAAATCCGTTTCCGTCTATAAGTTCAGGAATGCCGCCGATTTGCGAGCCGATTATGGGTCTGCCGCACTGAATGGCCTCAATAGCGGAATAAGGTCCGTTCTCATACCATTCGGAAGGAAGAACAACAGCCTTCGCATTACCGACTACATCTATAAGCTCCTGTCCGCTCTTAAAGCCCAAAAGCTTAACCGAATCAAGCTTCTTCTCGGCAACAAGCGCGCTTATGTCGTCCATGCAGGGACCCTTGCCCACAATCTTAAGCTCGGACTTGCCGCCCGCCTCAAGATATTTCTCATATGCTTTGACCAGCGTATTGATACCTTTTTCGCGCGACAATCTTCCGAAATACAGGAAATACTGCTCACTGTCTTCAGTCTTATTGACTGTCGGACACTCTCTGTCGAGGAAGTTCGCAAGGTGAATCACACGGTCTTTATCAACTCCGAACTCGATGAATTTCTTACGATAAAAATCGCTCGGGGTCACTATATAATCAATCGCATCGTAACTCTTACGCCACTTGTGAAGATAT
>JAEEGL011434288.1_pt1 | contig 38751 bp, 37 predicted proteins | sample 9134231 | NCBI WGS metagenome assembly JAEEGL01 (sample SAMN16246548, study PRJNA631951) | gut metagenome | biome: gut microbiome; feature: rumen; material: fiber-attached | host: Bos | place: Iran: Karaj | collected 2018-10 | reverse complement strand
TTTTTACAGATTTTTCTTTAAAAGTACGGCTTTTTACATTTTCAAGCTTTATTTTTTTAAGTTAAAAAGTGTAAAAAGCCGTATTTTTGACTTTTTACACTCCTATCTTTAAACATATTACAAGTTTAGCTTAAACCGACAATTATTATAGCGCATATATTGTATGCGATAATATCGGCGATAATATCGAGCTCAATACTATTCAATAAACCTGCGTTTAGCGAATAGTATATGTAATATACAATACATATGCTCCCCTTTAGTCTATTTTATCCGAAAATCTGCATTGCATAATTAACTATAACGCCAGCCGAACCAAAAGCCATAATCAAAAAAATGACACCAACAACTATGCATATGCGACTTGCAACCTTTTTCTTTTCATCTATAGAGAAATGCTTTCCGGTAACAAGAAGAATAATTCCTCCAATAAGACCTGTCATAAACATCCCTATCAAAATTGCTGCCATAGCAATAACAGCGGCTATTATAATCAGTGTGATAATCAACATAAGCAAGCTAAATATTCCCGCCATAAATAGTTACTCTCCTCTACTACTCAGAAGTGATTCTTTCTTGATGCTTTGCTGTTTCCAAGAATCTGCAAGATCCTGAGAAACAGATTGATGATATCAAGATAAATATCAAGCGCGCTGTCTACAGCGTTGTCGATTGTTTTTGGATACTGCTGTGCTCTGTAATAGTCATATCCAATATAGAGTGAAAAGATCACTGCGCCCAAAAGTGCTGTAAATGACTGTGGCACTCTGAAAAGCATAAGCAAAAGCTCTACAACTATCAATCCGAGCAGTCCGCCAAATAATAGTCCGCCTAACTTTGAGAAAAACTCTGGCTTAAGTATACTGAGACATATCATAACTACTGTTATTCCTGCTGTATATGTGATCGCCTGAAGGACTATCATGCTGCTTATGCCACCGTAATAGTAAACAGCTGTTGAAACAACAAGCCCTACCGGAACAACCACCAGGTTATAACCAAGAAAGCTTACCATTGGATCATTGCTCTTCGCTGAAATAAAAGTTCCGGCAATAACACAGATGATATAACCCACAAACAAGATAATCGGATTAATGCTTAAAGCAAAGTATGTAAGCTTTGAGCATATAAGCATATTTACGATAAGTCCATAAGCAACTACACCACCAAGGTACATATTGTAGGTCCTGTCTGAAACAATCTCGTTTTCATATACAGGCTTTAATAGTCTTTCTTGTTTTCTTTCACTTGCACTAAACATAATCATTACCTCTCTTCTAAAATCTCGTCATAGTATATCACAACAGCATTGTGTCTATCACATAATGTACGCAATGAGCGAATGCAAATGCAGCAGTCATTGTAAAAATGCTCATGACCCAAAACTGTATTCTGCTATATCCGTACTTTCTCCAACCCATGTATAGTCTTATCAACGACATAACATAAAACGCAAAGACCAGAAACATCTCCAGTGCCAGAAACCTAAATGATAGTATAAACACAAGAAGCATCCCCACCATATTTCCGGCCCATAATTTCATGAAACAATCCTTCGGATGCTTATCTGTCACAGTCAGAAGGCTCTCAGAAATGCGGTCCACATCAAAAAATATCTTAAAGAAATTAATAGTGAATCTCGTTTTATATTCCCGAAGATTTTTTGCCCTATAATCTAGTTTTTCTCCCCAATCTCCCATACTCTTCCTCCAACCTTTCTAAGGTAATTATACCTTCCACGAACCGGAGGTAACATGCCGGTTCCCGCAGTATAGACTCTTGTAAGCTGCTTTTTTCGCAGATATGCGTGCATATTTCTCTTTTATGCAAAAGAAAAAGCACCCCGGAGGGTGCTTAATAACTATCACGCCATCTGTTTCTCTTCTGGCATGCTATTTCCTGCAAATTTCTTTACAAAAAAGCCAAACACATTTCTCACAAAAGGTCCTGCAACAAAAATCTGCCAGCAAAGAGCCATCGGAAAATTAAATACAGTAGTCTGAAGCCATACAGAGACAAACTCAGAACCTGCATTCTTAAAAAGAATCGTTGCTGCAAGGCTCATAAGTGGGCACATGAGGCAAACAGACATTGCTGAGATTGCAAGAATGATCATGATTACCGGATCTTTGCCGGGAGCAACAAACCTAAACGCCAGCTTCTGTGCAAGCTTTCCTACAAAAATAAGCTCTAAGGCTATGGCTATCGGCCACATAATAAGCATTTCTTTAAAGGCTGCAATGAAAATGAAATTCTGCATTCCGCCAACATTAAGTGCAATGTTGTAGCAGATCATTGCATAGACCATGACAAATGCCATGAAGATTGTGAAAAAAACATCCTGAAACTTGTTCTGTGGTAACATACCTGGGGTTCTCCTTTCTTTTATCCAGGGGAAGACCGGAGGCGTGTTGTTCGTTATCACCACTCAAGGTGTGCGTTTCCAATGATACCAGCCCATATCTTCATTTTTTTGCGTCGATTAGTGATTATAGCAAAGATTTCATTTTTATGTAATACCAAATTTTTATTCCTGGCACAAAATAGGACTTCAAAGCATTTCTGCCCTGAAGTCCAAAATAAAAGTGAGAGGAGGATGTCTATTTACTGCTCTTCGTATCTGCTAACATATTCTGGTCTGTTATCCATAAGAAGTGTTCCAATGATATATGCAGGAATTCCAATACCACCTGATGAAAGTGATAAGATAACCCATACGATTCTAACGATCGTAGGATCCCATCCGAAGTACTCAGCTACGCCGCCGCATACACCAAAAAGTTCTCTTTCATTGCTTCTGTATAATCTCTTTTCCATATTCCTTTTCCTCTTTTTAGCAATCTGTTTTCCTTTGCTATGTGTATATCTTATCTCCAATACGCTGCGTAATACATATCGATATACGCAGATTGTATATGGCTAATCCCCTATTCTTGCAAAATCACGAACGATATAATGTCACAACAGTTATGTATTTCTTATCTGGGATGCACTACTATAATTTCAAGAAAAAACAACATGGAATCGATAATAAAGAAAATGCCTTGTTTGATCTTCAGACAAGAGAAAGGAGGAAGATTTAAGATGAACAATCTTCCAAAAAAGTGAAGTGCCTTCACTGTGGCAGGATCCCGGTGGAGGCACTTTTGTGTTAGGATTCATTCAGCTCTGTGAATTTTACATGACCATCTGTAGTTATACCTACATAAAGCTTATCTGTTTTTATGCCTTCCGCATAATAGTACTCCACTACAAATTTGGCTGTGAATGGCATTTCCAACGATGAAAGATCTTCAATGGAGAACCATTTCGAGAGCCCTTCATTTGATTTGATATTTTCATCGATCGTATCTTTCAGGGTGGCAAAGAAATAATAGTTTTGCCTGATCTCGCCTTTCGTATATCTTAAAGTAATGTACCTTAAGGTTAATCCTTCTACGACATCTTCCTTTAGTCCATCTTCCTTTAGTCCTAACTCTTCTTCCATCTCCCAGATAACACAGGCCCTGGCATTATTTAATTCAAACTCTTCAAAATGTCCGCCTGCAGAACCAGTCCATACATTATTAACAACCCGTCCGCCCTGTCTATAAAGCAGTAACACTTTATCTTCTTTTGTCAGGTATACAGACGTCATGTTTCTTAATTGTCCATTCATTGTAGTCACTGTCCTTTTCCAGTATCCTGGTTATCTTCCCATTCCCATCATCATTCCTAAAATGTATGGAACAAGCCATACTATCCAGACAAAAAGACTGAATCTGTGGAATGTATGAAGGCTCTTTTCATCTTTCTTTATAAGAACTACAGTCGCCCATACTGCATGAACCATCATAAGAATTATCGCGATTGCTCCTGTTATTCCATGAAGACTAAGTGCTTTACTTTCAGCAGAATCTGTCAGCTTGGACATAAGGAAAGTTCCAAGACTGTCACAGATAAGTCCAGCCCAGAAAAAGATAAGATGAAAAGGTTTTAGTGTCTTGCCAATCTTTTCTGTCCATACTCCAATCGTATACAATATCAGCGCAAGCGTTATAAATATGATCGCTTTAATAAGTGTTGGTGACATGTTCTCTCCCTCCAGAATGAAAATCAGCCATCTTCTTCATTTATTATTTCTTCGATATCGGCATTTATATCCGCTCCGTTCTTCAGCATTCTCTCCAGAATATCATATGCAGCATCCGCGTTTTCTTTAGTTGAGCGAACTTCAAGTTCTTGATTTGCATGATATGTATTCCACCGAAAACAAAAAACAGAATTCGCGATTTCATGCTGCTCTGTCTTTAGCGCAACCTGCAAAGGCGACTGCCCATCATCCTTTTTAGGTGGCTGCTTTGCAGTGCAATCCACGAGTTCCGGTTTTGCTTCAATTATCTTTTTTACAAGTTCTAAATCACCATGTCTTATCGCCAAAAATAATTTTTTCATTTTCAAGAAATCCTTTGAAGTATTCCCGAGACATCAACTCCCGGGTGAGTTAGATACATTCTGCAGATGCTCTCAGACAATTCCTCCGAGATCTTCAGCTTTACTGCTATGTCCTTATGATTCATTCCCTTGTCCGTAAGCTTCATTGCTTTGGAAATAATCTTGTCGATATCCTTGGGAAGCTTTTCATTGTCATCTTTGTTTTCAATGACAATCTTTTTGAAATTAAAAACCTTTTTGCCCCGGACTTCCAGAATCGCAAATGAAACTTCCTGCCCCTTTTTCCTCTTACCGCAGCATCCGGGATTGAACCAGATCTGGCCATCCTTGTCCACCAACGAATATTTGTGGCTGTGTCCGTAAATGATGATGTCTACATCGCTGACATCGCAGGAAATCTTCCCTTTGTTGTGGATAACAAATGTTTTGTTACCAAAAATCTCCAGCGAAGCCGTTTCCGGAAGGTGCTCCGCCCACTCCTTATCAGCATTGCCCCTGACAACAGTCAGAGAAGGAGAAATACCTTTAAGCTGGTCAACCACAGACTGGTTATCAATGTCCCCGGCATGGATTATCATATCAACACCTTTAAGTCCATCAGTAACTTCCTGTCGCAAAACTCCATGTGTATCTGAAAGAATTCCGATAAGCATTTCCTTTTTATCCTCCAACAGCATTATAATAGGGAAAAGACATTCATTAGGAAATTAGAAATTATGACATACAACAATTCATCACTTGATTTTTTAAATATGATAAAGCAGGCAAAAGACAGGACTATCACGCCAAAAGAAATCCGGAAAACAATAGCTGTGATAGATACTGAAACAAACTGGAATAATGAAGTTATGTCCATTGGTGTCGCGATAGCAGACGCTGAAAACTTTAAATGCGTGGATACAAGGTATTATATATTGGATCCAGAATACCGAGTAGGTGGTATGTACTCTTCTGTTCTCGGTGCCGCAAGGAATATCTCTAAAAACATACTTTCAAGGCGTGAGGCCCTAAATGACCTGTGCAGTTTCTTAAAAACCAACAAAACGAATAGTCTGTACGCCTATAACGCAAAGTTTGATTACGGACATCTCCCGGAACTTTCCTGCTTCTCATGGTATGACATCATGAGGTTAGCCGCTTATAAGCAGTACAATTCACATATCCCGGAGCATTTACCGGTATGTAAAAGTGGAAGACTTAAAAGCGGCTATTCTGTTGAAAATATTCTGCAAATGCTAAGCGGTAACTACTCATACCGTGAAACACACAATGCAGTATATGATGCCATGGATGAACTGAAAATCATGGAGCTACTCGGGCATGGTACTGATGCCTACGATATAGCAAGACTGTAAGTTTTCCTGCAATCAATGGAATGAGAGAACTTTCTCGTAGTCATAACCACGGTCGGGATTTCCATGTCTCTTAGTGAGTGTAAAGTACACCACCCCATTTTTGCGAACATTAAGCATCAGCGGTGTTTGAGCACTTTCAGGTTTTACTATGCAGCTTCCCACCTGAGGATAGGCGGCGCTCTTAATAAGTTCAGTCTCCTCCTTGGAAGGATAAGCCGGTTCACCGATGTCATGCCAGAGTTTGAGCGGATTACAGCAAACCTCGTCCACGGTTTTTGTGACAAGACTGTACTCTCCACCCTCTGAAAGATTAAAGACGTACTCTATATCTTTATCACAATCCTCAAAATTCCAGAGTATTCCTGCATATTCATCATCTCTTTTGACAACTACAGAATTATCATTTCTGAAAACGCAGTCCTGGCTGAACATCTTGAGCTGCTTGAAGAAATAAAACGTCCAGAAAGTTGGCTTTGGAATATTGCCGGCTGCGACCATACCAAACCCGCCGTGGAACAGTGAAGTAGGAACTCCCTGTTCCTCGAAAACATCGCCGAAAGTCCAATAAGAATAAGCCTCATTCACATCACCGAGCCTTGATAGCTGCCTTGCAAGGTAAGCAGCGTTTATGTTTGTATCATGGATAACTCCCTTAGGAGTGTAGGATGTGCTGAACTCTGTAAGATGAATAGGCAAATCCCTGAACTCGTCAAAAGAATCTACGATGTCCCTTGTAGACTGAAGGTTGGCGAATCGCATCTCCGAATCCTCAAGTTTCGAGTAATCGTAATGCCCTACTCTCTCCGGAAATTCCACTGTGTAGTGATGTCTCGTGATGCGATCCGGACGAATTCCCTCTTTTTTGCAGAATGAAAGAAATGCCTCGATCCATTCAGCATCTCTCACGCCGCAGATAGCCGGTCCACCTACCTTAAACCTTGAATCATAGGCCTTTATTGCCAAAAAAGTTTCCTTAAACAGCTTGAAGTACTCGTCCATATCTGCCTTCTCCCAGAATCCCGGAAGGTTGGGCTCATTCCAGACTTCGATTGGCCAAGTAGCCACTTCATCGCCGTAGCGCTGTTTCAAATGTTCAAGAAGCGCAATGACCATATTTGTCCACTTTTTGTAATCCTTAGGCGGAGTTGTATTTCCTTTCCAGTAAAAGATTGTCTGGGTTCCGCTTGCCAATTCTCCGGGCATGAAACCAAGCTCCAGATAAGGCCTGATGCCAAGTTTCAGATAGCTGTCAAAAATCCTGTCAATATAAGTGTAGTTGTATTCTACCTTTGTCTCCCCATCTTCCTCGTACTCGTGATATATTGAGACATCATCGGAAAAGAGGCCGTGGCCCCTGATAAAAGAAAAGCCAATCATTTCCTGAACGAAAGCCAGTTCTTTAAGATACTCCTCAGTAAGCGCCAGCCCCAATCGGCCGGTACCCACGCAATAATCTACATTGTTGTTAAACTGCACTTTGTTATTAGGATCTATACTGATCCTCTCGGTTTTTACATCTCCCATATATACCTTTTTCTCCCATCAATACTATGTTTTCGACAATACATTTGTATTATAGTGCAGAAAAAAGCGGCTTACAACCAGTTTGAACTGATTGTAAACCGCATATGTAATGCGCCCGACAGTATATTTAGAAACTATTCTTTATTATTCTTCTTCCTTCTTCTTGCCAAGAGCAACAAGTCCTACTACTGTAATAATTGCTACAAGGATTGCAATTACTCTTCCGGCAATGTTTGTAGTATCTTCTGTTGATGCTCTTCTTGCGCCAAGTACTGCAGGAAGGTCTTCTGTTCTGCGCTCGCCAAGTACTGCTGCGCTCTCTACTGCAGGTGCAGCAGGAACTTCAGGATCCTCGATTGTTGTTGTAACAGGTGTTGGATCTTCAGGGTCAGCTGTTGTGCTTGGTGTTGAAGGTGCAAGATCCTCACTAGGAGTTGAAGGAGTAGGCTCTACACTAGGTGTAGGATTCTCTTCTGGAGTTTCAGGCTCTACTGTTGGCTCTTCTTCTGGCTCTTCTTCTGGCTCTGGATCTGGATCATTATTCTTTGCCCAAATTGCGTAAAGAATATTTGAATTACCATCGTTATCTGCTGCAATAAGTGTAGCTGCAAGTGCCTCAGCAGAAATAAATGTTGCACTGGTAGCGTTAGGATCTTTGCTCCATCCTAAGAATGTATAGCCTTCTCTGGCAAATCCACACTGCGCAGCACTAAGAATTTCAACGGCCTCGTTAACTAAGAGATCTCCGTTAGCACCAAGTGTTACTGTTACAGTGTCATTATCACCAAAGTTTGCATTATAAGTAATAGTTGTAGACTCAGTTTCAACATCCCATGGATCCTTGATTTCCCAAAGGTACATAAGGAATGCGCAAGTAACCTTAGCTCCGCAGCAGATAGCTTCTACGTGCTCTCTGATATAATTGCATACGCTTGCGTCCTTTAAAACTTCTGTCTGACCATCAACTGTAAGATCGATAGCATAGTTGTTGTTTACATAACCTGCAAGGCTTGCAAGTCTGATAGTTCTTGTCTGGTTACCTGTTGTAACCTCGATGTTAAGCTCAAATGCACCATTATTTCCAAGGTTAAAATCATACTCAGCTACAGCAGCATAAACGTTGTATTCACGTGCCTCTACAGCACCAACAGGTCCGAATGTGAAAGCACCATTCTCGATGTGTGCATGTCCCTTCTCATCGCACTCTGCGAACCATCCAAGGAATACTCCACTTGTAGCACGGTTTCCGGGATTATGAAGTGATTCGCCCTCTTTTACATACTGTGTATTAACGATATCGCTTCCAACGATGAAGTTGTATGTGGCTACTGCTTTCTGGTCATCGTCATCTTCTGATGAAGTACCAGCAACGATATATACTGAGAAAGCGTCAGCTGCGAAGCTTGCGCCGCTGTTTGAAGCGCCTGCAACCATCTCAGAGTTTCCGTTATCATCAAGGTGTACTACGCTGAATGACTCACCTTCAAGTGCATCTGCAAGTGAGATTGATACTCTTACAGCGCCTTCTGGCTCGATCTCTGTTCCCTCTGCATTTGCAAAAGAAATATCTACACCCTTAGCTTCCTTAACTTCGCCATCAAGAGCGTCCTCAGCAGCTGAAACAGCCTGGCTGTCAGAAATAGCTGAAAGTCTCATTGATGTTCCCTTAGGGAATGCACCCTCTTCAGCCTCTACAGAAACATTCATTCCTGCAACGCTGTCATTGAAAGACTGTGCAGGATACTCTTCAGGATCCTTTGTCTCAGCCTTTTTCTCCTCAGCAAGCTCCTCAAGCTCTGCGTCCTCTTCAAGCTCTGCGTCCTCTTCAAGCTCTGCGTCCTCTTCAAGCTCTTCTACAGCCTCTTCATCCACCAATTCTTCGGCCTCGAGCTCTTCCTCTGTAGTCTCCTCTGACTCAGCATCTGTAGCTTCTTCAGTGTTCTCTTCTACTGTGTACTCTTCAACAGAAGTGTTCTCATCTGCAACGTACTCTTCGTAGTTCTGATCTCCACCATCGTTTGACTCTGAAGATGTCTCTTCGTTGTTGTTATCAGTTTCGTTATTTGTGTCTTCATTCTGAATTGTTTCTGCGATTTCTTCATCAGCTGCCCAAACTTTTGCATTATAAAAATCACTACCAAAGGTAGTGATTGCGAGGCCAGCTGCCAAAAGAACCGCAAGCAGCCGGTTACATTTTGTAAGCATTACATTTTCCTCCCAGTAAATCAGGTGTTAATAAGTTACTAATAAATCACTAAAGTTATTAAGTTACGCAGGATTTTTATTTTCTTTGTCCTCATCCTGCTTAGTTGCCAGTCTGCTTCGCAGTGCATCATCTATGAGCTTTATTAACTCAAGTGCACTTCTGAAGTGTTCAGACTTATTCTCCTCCGCCCATGTCACACGGCCTTGCCATGTTTCATTTTCACAGTGGTCAACCTTCACAATGAAGGTCTCTTTATTCTGGCTCCTGTATGGACTTTTTTTCTGGTTCTTATCCATCAGTGTCATGTCGAACTTCCTTTCATGGACATATAATAATAAATCGATAATCATACAAACAATCATATTTACAAATTTTTTTGATTTTTTGATTTTTTCTTATGAGAAAATATGATGCAAAACAAAAAAGACGCCCTATTTGAGCGCCTTTTCGCATATCATAAAAAATCATATTTATTTCTTTTTCCTATTAGAAGTCATCATCTTCCATATCGTAACTGATCTCATCAAGCTCTGCATGGAAGAACTCGGACCAGCTGTACTGATTCATGTAATCCCCGGTATATCTGTACTTGGAATCCTTCTTGTTCTCAAGCCAGTCATAGAGATCGCACTCAATCCTGTCCTTGGCAATTGCCATGCTTCCACGCTGCTTCAGGATAATGCCGTCAAGCTTGAGCTTCGTGAATGTATTCTGAAGATCTTGTCTTAAGTTACATAAATAAGATAGCTTTTTCTCAGGGTCACCGTCATCCTCCCACAAGGAAGCAATGATTTCTCCGTTCGATGTCTGCGCTCCCTTATTATTTATAAGAAGAGCCACAATCTCTTTTGTCCTCTTATATTTAAACTCAACCGGCTCTCCATCAACGAAAAGCTCGAAATTTCCAAAGGTCTGGGCAAAAACTCTTTTGATCTTCTTCCTGATTTCAGGATAACGAAGGGACTCCAGTTCCTTTTTCACCTCATTATTTGATCCCGGCTTCTTCAGATAACCACTGGCGTGGAGTTTCATAGCCTCATACGCATAGTCGGTGGTCTCTGTCAGATAGATCAGATTAATATAAGGATTAAGCTCTGTCAGATACTTCCCCAAATCAATACCCGAAAGCTCCGGCATATTCGCATCGAGGAAGGCCACATCTATCTCTTCCTCTCTGGCCTTGGCCAATGCAGAAAGAGAACTGTCAAAATAAAAGCATTCCGCATCCGGAACGGACTTGGCCAAAAAACCTTTCAGTTTCTTAAGGGATGCGCTGTCCGCGTCAACTGCTAATATTCTCACTGCGCACCTCCTGTCGGCAGGGTCACTCCCCTAACCTGCTGATTTTTCCTCTGCTCTGCAGTCATATGTAAAGGATCTGCTTCACCCACCACCAGCGTTTCGCCATCATTAAGGGCTGCTTCATGAAGCGGGCCTGAATTCATGTCGGCAAGCACCAAAGCAGCAAACCTGTCGTAATTGTCGTCGTCGATTACGGGGAAATGATATTTCATGCGATACCAATGCTGCGGATCGTAACCAGCGCCTCCTATATAGAGCCTGTCTGCTGTATTAGCAACCTCCTCAACACCGGCCTTCTCACCGGGCTCAAGATTTGCATCTTCGCAAAAGAGCATAGCATAAGCCTTTAAGACTCTGTCCCTTACAGTCTCATCGCTCCCGCTCTTATTCTTCCTGCCGGTCAGTGTATCCATTACCTCATAATAGAAGTCCTGGGATTCCTCACTGTCTTCAAAACTAACGATTGCCTCATAAAACTTCTTAATATCGATGTCTTTTGCTACAAGCGCCATCGGTGCCTCCTTTATATCTTGTCGATACTACTTCTATTATTATACCTCACATAAATAATAACAGATAGCAAACATATTTATTAAATCTGTTCGATAAGTTTCGGTCAATTTCCCATCAAGTGTCTATTAACTGCTTATCAGTATTTTAGTCTGCACACATTCGTGGTAACTTAGCACTCAAGTTAATACATAAGGGAGGGGAATCGATGGAAACATTATATCCGTTAACAGCAGCACAAAACATGCATTACCAATGGATAAGAAGCTACCACACCCAGCAAGTATCGGGAGTGAGCATTGTTGCAGCGGTCAAGCTTGATCTGGACTTCAACCTACTTAATAAATGTATAAATGAAGAAACTAAAAGATATGGGTGTCTGAACTTAAGATTCACTGCACCTGACAAAAACGGGGAAATAAGGCAGTACCTTAAGCGCAAGATACAAAGGAATATCAAGATTCTGAATCTGTCTGACATGTCCTTTGAAAAGGCAGATGAAGTTATGCAGGCAATGGCCTATGAAACCTTTGATGGCGACGACATCCCAATGTATCAGTTCCTTATGGTAAAGCTTCCCGATGGGTTCAATGGCTTTTTTGCCCACCTGGACCACAGGCTCGTGGATTCCTGTGGAATTGCTGTAATGGTAAAAGATATAATGGCTCTTTATGCACATTATCAATATGGAAAAGAGTATCCGGAAGCCCTGGCTGATTTCGAAAAGGTTCTGACCCAGGATCTGGAAAAAGCTTCAAACAGTAAGCGCCATGAAAGAGATCGTGAGTACTGGGAAGGCCAGCTGGATAAGCTCGGTGAACCACTCTACTCAGATATTCAGGGTCCGTCAGTGTTAGAGGTATCAAGAAAAGCCCATAAAGATCCACAGCTCCGCAGCGCTGATATAGAGACAGATAACCTCTTTGTGGAAGTCAAGGACTACATCCTGGAAAAAGAGCCTGCTACAAGGCTGTTAGATTACTGCAAAGAAAAAAAGATCTCTTTTAACAACCTTATGCTGCTTGCCATGAGGACATATCTTTCTAAGGTCAATGCCGGCCAGGAGGATATTACAATTGAAAGCTTCATCGCCAGAAGATCAACTCACGATGAATGGACATCAGGCGGAAGCCGCACCATAATGCTTCCATGCAGGACAGTGATTTCTGCTGACACAAGCTTTTTAGACGCTGCTTTGGAAGTGCAAAGTGTACAGAACAATAACTATCTCCACAGCAGCTATGATCCGCAGCTCATCAAGAAGTCATTAAGAGATAGGTTCGAAACACCGGAGGGAACAACCTATGAGAGCTGCTATCTTACCTACCAACCGTTGCAGGTGAACTCAGACAACTTGGATCTTTCGGGGATTCCGCTTTACTTTAAGTGGTTTGCCAACGGTGCAGCTACTAAGAAGGTCTATCTCACAATTACCCACACCCCGGATGGCGGCCTTAATTTCTCATATCACTATCAGACTGCCGCTCTTACGGAAAAAGATATTGAACTATTTTATTACTACATGATGCGCATTGTCTTTACCGGCATTGAAAAAGATTTCGCTTCAATAGGCGAGATCATGCAAAATGTCTGAAAAAACTATTTTTCGAGGAGGAGAAAACTATGAAAAACGAAAAGAAATTTAAGGAATTTTTGGCACAGTACTGCAACTTAAGTCCCCAGGAAATGACCAACGAAATGAGGTTCTGCGAGGACCTTGGGCTCAGCTCTTTTGACTTTATGTCACTTCTTGGTGATCTGGAAGACGCCTTTGACGTGGAACTCACCCCGGACAATATTGGAAATATCTATACCATAGGCCAAGCGCTGGCACTGATAAACGATGAACGTAAGAGTGCATAAGGAGGCTTAATATGAAAAGCATAAGAGAACTGCTTGATTATTGCTCCGAAACTTATAATGATAATCCTGCAATAAAATGGCCGGAAAAATCAGACATACACAAAATGACCTATGCTGAACTTGCTCAGAATGCCTCCTACATCCGAAAAGGCCTTGCAGCAGAGGGGATGAATAACAGCCACATCGCGATCATTGGCCACAGCTCAGTGGAATGGCTCGAGGCTTTCTTTGGTATCACTTCGGGAGATAATGCAGCAGTACTGCTGGACCCACTTCTTCCTGACAACGAACTTGCTGAACTTATCGTAAGGTCAGATTCAAAGGCTGTATTCCTGGATCCTTCAAAGCTATCCCTGGTTGAAGAAATCAAGAATTCCTGCCCGATGATTGAAAAGATCTACCTTCTTAGTGACAATACTTCTGACCAAAGTGTAGTGTATAGCACTTCAGGCGCCCTTAAGGCTCTTGCTAAGAATTCTAATAAGAGTGATGTTCCGGGAAATGCAGGCGATGCCCTTGCAATGATCATCTTTACCTCCGGAACTACCGGTAAAAGCAAGGGTGTAATGCTCACCCAGAAAAATCTGATAAGCAACGTAGAATCCGTGGAATACGAGGCTTGTCCCGGTGTTGTTGTGCTAAGCGTGCTTCCGATACATCACGCCTACTGCCTTGTTATGGACTTTTTGAAATGCCTCTCACTAGGAGCTACTGTATGTATCAACGACTCTTTCCTGCACATGGTCAAAAATATGCAGCTTTTTAAACCAAATGTCATGCTTATGGTTCCTATGATGATAGAGACCATATACAAAAAGCTGGAAAGTACCGGAAAACTCTTGCCCAAAAAGCTTGTGGCGGCCAAGGCGTTCGGTGGCAATCTCACCACAGTCTTTTCCGGAGGAGCCCATCTGAACCCTTTATATATTGATAAATTCAGAGAATACGGCATAAATATCTATCAGGGCTATGGTATGAGCGAGTGCTCACCAGTCATAAGCTCCAACACTCCAAGCTGTAACAAGCCCGGTTCTGTGGGGAAGGTGCTGAAGAATGCTCAGGTTAAAATTGAAAACGACGAAATACTGGTTCGAAGTACAAGTGTAATGACCGGCTATTATAAGATGCCGGAAGAGACGGCAAAAACCCTGTCAGATGGGTGGCTTCACACCGGCGACAAGGGCTATGTTGATGAAGATGGCTACCTGTTTGTAAACGGAAGGGTCAAAAACCTCATAATTCTTTCAAACGGTGAGAATATCTCTCCGGAAGAAATCGAGAACAAACTATCCGTCTATCCTCTGATCGAGGAAGTTGTTGTCACAGGTGAAGGCACTGCCCTGACAGCAAGGATTTATCCTAATCAGGACCTTGTTGCCAAAAAGAAATATGACAGCGAAAAGCTGGAGCGCGAGCTAAAGAAAATCCTTGATGAATACAATAGCGCTCAGCCCACATATCGCAGGATTACCCACCTTGTAGTAAGAGAGAATCCTTTCAAGAGAAATACAACCCGGAAAATCCTCCGTCAGTATGCATGTGAAGATGTTCCGGCGTAACCTTCCCAATGCAAAAGGCAGGACGGTCACATTCGTGACCGTCCTGTCGATTTTTACGATGAAAGCCCCGGCAGAATGCCGGTAATAAATACCTGCGCCATGATATCTGCAACCTCGTCGGCTGAAGCATCAAAGCCTGAGGATGACCACTTGTGAAGAACGCCTACAGTGCTGCCGATTCCGGATGCAATAAAGTATGATGCACTCTTTCTGTCCTGTATGTGATAGGATTCATCATCTGTTACCTGCCGCATATATCTGTCGAACATCATAAGCATTTTCTCAAAAAACGCATCTGACCTTGTGGTCTCAAGCAGCGTTGCGAGAAAATGATTTTCTTTTGCATAGTTGCAGATTGCGAGGAAAAATGATTTGCATATTGCCTTATCATCCTTGGGATGAAAGCTTTCCATGAGTCTGAAAATATTCTCGATAGTCTTCTCCTCTGCAGCGTCCACCAAATCCGGAATATTCTCATAGTGGTTGTAAAAGGTGCTGCGGACAAGACCTGCCTTTTTTACTACATCAGCTACGGTTATCTTGTCTATATCTTTTTCCTTCAGCAAAAGAAAAAACGAATCAAAGATCGCATCTTCTGCCGTGGTGTATCTCTCGTCGAACTTAGCTTCTTTCTCCATCCCTCATACCTTTTTCAAGCTTTTACGTAGTTCGCATCCACCTTCTGCTCCCAGCCACTCCTGTTGAAATAGAATAGCATTATTATACTGCACACCAACCATCCGGCAGGGTAAGCAATGGAAATTGGGTAAATCGAAGTGGTAAGGTGCGATGCAATAAACAGATAAATCTGCCTGAATACCACAAAGGAGCTGAGCATAATGTACATAGGTGCCTTGGAATCCCCAACACCACGCAGTGCTCCGGCATGCATCTGATTACTACAACATAGTATATCAAAAAAGCAGTTCATTCGGATAAAAAGTGTTCCATATCGGATAACTTCCGGATCGCCGTTAAAGAGCTTTACTATCTGCGGAGCAGCCAAAAACTCCGGAAGCACCAGTACAAAGGTGCAAATTACAGCCAGTGTAAGTGCCTCACGAATTCCCTTCTTGATTCTGTCCACATTTCCGGCTCCGGCATTCTGACCCACAAAGGTCGTGGCAGTCATGGCAATACTCTGCATAGGCAGCATTACAAAGGCATCGATTCTGCCATAGGCTCCCCATCCAGCTGTACTGCTCTCTCCAAATCTATTGATATATCCCTGAACAAAAAGATTTGAAAATGAAATAACAGCCATTTGGATTCCGGCCGGCATTCCCACTGTGATTATCTTCTTCAGAATTTTCTTATCTATAGTCAGCTCATTGATCCTTAAGCGATAAACCTCTTTACTTCTTAACAGTACGATCAGGGTCAAAATCGCCGATACAAACTGAGCTATTATCGTAGCATATGCTGCTCCGGCAACCCCCATCTTAAGAACTGCGACAAAGAAAATGTCCAGAACTATATTGATTAGCGAAGTAATCACAAGGAAAATAAGCGGTCTTACCGAATCTCCAACCGCCCTCAGTATGGCAGAACCTATGTTATACATCATAAGTCCGATAATTCCAAGGAAGTAGATCTGCAGATACTGCTTGGCGAGAGGTAAAACGCTCTCAGGTGTAGACATAAATACAAGAAGCGGCGGTGTTATAAAGTACCCAAGGACCATCATTGCAAGTCCCAGCAAAAAAGTACACGCAATAGCTGTGTGGACGGCCTTCCTCAGTCCCTCTTCATTTTTTCCGCCGAAATAATGAGAAATAATAACGCTGGCACCGGTGGAAAAGCCCATAAAAAAGCCTACCAGTGTACTTATCGCAGGAGCGACACTGGTTACCGCCCCAAGTGCACTGGCCCCCACCTCTCGGCCAACGATAATACTGTCTATTGTGTTATATAACTGCTGAAAAATATTGCCGGCAAGCAAAGGGATTGCAAAAAGAATAAGCTCCTTGCGAATTGATCCCTGTGTCATGTCCATTGTTGCTCGTCTTGCCATGAGATAAACCTGTCTTTCCCTTTAATAATAGATTGTACGCTATGTATCATATTACAATCCCGGGCCAAATTAAAGTGTCATTATTTGACTTCTTTGTCCCTAAATTTGCGGGAAATTGACTTCAGCTCTCCTAAAAGCATGAGTCTATCCTTGTTCTGGTCTGCAGTTCTGTTTTTGTCAGGCATAAATCTTGCAATGCTGACGAGAATTCTCTTCTGATTAAAAGAAAGCTGACCTGCATGAAGCCTGGACAGGCTGGCTTTAGCCTCATTTACACGGGCTTCCATAGCCATTTTCTCGTTATTAACCCTGGCTTCAATCGAGGAAACCTCCTCCTGTACCTTTTCATACCTGGCCTGTGCTTTCTCATTAAACTCCTCGTGCATCTTCTCCACGTCTTTAAGAAGAGCAGAAAGGCTGGCCTCGGTCAATGCAAAATCCGCCCCGAAAACAGCTGCCAGCACCAGTGCCAATATCTCATATACTATGGGATTAATCACAGAGTGCATTCCATTTATAAACGGAATCAGATATTTAACGATCAGAACTCCGGCAAGTCCAAAGCAGATACTTACAGGCACACAGATGCGTCCCTGAATATTAAGAGGCATCGTGCTGTAGTCCCACCACCTGGCATGGAATCTCTTTTCCAAAACCCAGGAGGTTCCAAACTCCGCCACCGCACTTCCGATATAACAAATTACAAATATTGCCCATATGGGAAAAGAAGGATCGGAAAGCGCAGGTATCAGACCAAAAATAATTGAAGTAACTACAACACAGGAGCCGTAGATAGGACACACCGGACCAAATAAAAAGCCCCTGTCAGCCCATTTCTTTTCCTTGGTGGTGCAGTAAATGGATTCCCATACCCACCCCAGAAAGCTATAGAATATAAATTCCACAAAACACTGAGCAATTATCATTTGTATCCTCCGAAAATGCGGTAATCATGCGGTAGTTAGGTTTGTTTCTTTAGCGGAGCCTTAAACAATACAAGTACTGAAATAAGCGAAAGAATAAAGAACGCAGACAGCGCTACCATTGCAGCTCTTAGTCCGATTCCGCCTGCCATGATTCCGGTAAGTGCAGTAAATACCACGCCTCCGATACCTGTCGCTGTTGTAATCATGGCCGTTGCTGTCGCCTTTTTATCTCCGGAGAACTGCATAAGCGTCGTCAGAACACTTGGATATATAGCACCGCATGCAAACCCCAGAGGAATACATAGGGCCATAACCACGCTACCATTGGACATCATGGCAATAACAGTTGTTATCAAAGGAATTGCAATGATCGCTGTTATTAGAATCTTCTTTGCATGTTGGGCAAAAAGGCCTACCAGAACCCTTGATGGTATCATAACAGCCCAGAACAGAGAAAGAGCAAATTTACCTGATGAGGAATTAAGAACATCCGTGAACATTGTATCTACAAAAAACGCGAATCCATTCTCAAATCCCACATAAATACACATAACAACGCACAGTAGGAGCACTCCGATAAATACAAATCCGGTATTGCCGGCGTTTATGTCATCGTCTGTCGCACCCTCTTCTATCTTTCTGTCTCTCAGAACAAAAACTCCTCCAAAGGCAACTAGTGAGCCGATTGTCAGCGCCAGGAACATCATTCTCCAGCTTACACCTCGGCTCAGATAGAAATCTACGAAAAGAGGTGCTACAAGAGCTCCGAGGGCATACATTGAAGTCATGAAGCCAATCTTCTTTTTTCCGCTGGAAGGATACGCCTCCGCCAAGGCTGCTATTGAAATAAACTGCAAAGCGCTGGTTGTAAGGCCAAGGAAAAAGATTCCTGCGATAAAGATAAGCTGAACATTACTTACAAACAGTGTGAAAGAGAACGCAATCTGTATTGCCAGGAGAATCAAAAGACATTTTAGCTTCTTGCTCCTGTCAGCCCAGCTTCCAAGCACCAATGGCGCCAGCATAGTCGCGAAAAGCTCCACCGAAGCAAAGATCCCCATACTGGTAACGGTCAGATCGTAGGTCTGGCCTATGCTGTAAAGACTGGCCTGATAGCCTCCCGCCTCAAATCCATTGATGAAAACTATCAAAAACAGGTAAATCCATAACATAATAGAATCCCCTCCAATGGGCATTGAAAAGCACCTTATATAGATATTATATAGAAGTTATTATAATTTAGTATATCGATAATAAATATTTTGGCATCCTTCTCTATATTGATTCCAAAGAAAAGCTGGAAGAAATGATGAAGGAGTAACAGACGAAACCATCCACCAAATCGTAATGGATAGACTTGATGAATTAGAAAAGAGGCAATATTAAACGCATAACACCCTCTCCCCCGCAATAATATTGTTATGGCTAAATTGTCAGAAAATTGTATAATAATATAAAAGAATTGCATCAATTGGGGGCTTACAAATAAATGAGGGAGAAAATTCAAAATCTAAAAGACAACATTGAGCAGCGTATCGTAGGCAAAGGGCAGGTAATAGACAAGATCATAGTATGCCTGCTTGCTGAAGGTCATGTGCTTCTTGAAGACGTTCCGGGAGTCGGCAAAACCTCAATTGTAAAGGCTTTGTCGGACTCCCTTTCTTTGTCATTTTCCAGAATTCAATGCACTCCGGACACAACTCCCGGGGACATCACGGGTTTTTCCATATATGATCAGGCAAGTGGCGCGTTCAAAACCCTTCCCGGCCCGGTCATTAACAATATCGTTCTGGCAGATGAGCTGAACAGAACTTCGCCCAAGACCCAGTCTGCCCTGCTTGAGGTTATGGAGGAACACAAGGTGACCATAGACGGCGCAGATATCTCCGTTCCTGAGCCTTTTATGGTAATTGCCACCCAGAACCCCAAGGAGATGGCCGGAACCTACCCAATTCCCGAATCTCAGCTAGACAGATTCATGATGCGGCTCTCTGTCGGCTATCCGGACACACAGAGTTCAGAAGATATGGCAAAACGCTTTTTGGAAGGTGATCTCCACGGTAAGACAACCCCTGTTCTTACCGGCGAAGATATCCTTAATATGAGAAAAGAGGTTGCAAAAGTCAGCATTCATGAAGATCTCCGCTCCTATGCGGTAAGAATAGTTGATGAAACAAGAAATAAAGCGGAAATATCCTGTGGAGCTTCTCCAAGAGCTCTTTTGTCCATGCTAAGGTGCGCACAGGCCATAGCATACCTTGCTGACAGGGACTACTGTATTCCTGAGGATATCGCTGATGCGGCAGGCCTATGCCTGCCGCACAGGATCATGCTAACGACAGAAGCCAAACTCAGCCGCACTACAGGCGACTATCTGGTAGGTCAGATACTATCCCGGGTAAAGGTATAATGAAAGTTAACATTCATAAAAAGAATCTTTTGATATACATGATACTTCTTACATTTTTCATTGTTCTGGCCAGCTTTTACGGTGGCCCGGTTTCTTTTGTGCCTCTCTATGCCCTTTTGCTTCTGATCCCCGTATCAATTGCATACATTTTTGCCAATTACCGCCTGATGTCCCTGTACCAGGAGATTGAAGTTCACAAGGTGTCAAAGGGTGAGAACCATAATTTCAGGGCTTTTATCGAGAACTCGGGGATTCTTCCAATCCATAAAATGGCGCTGACCACCTACGCCGACAGATGCGATCTTTATGAAATCCAGAACGGCGCACTGGTCTGCCTAGATGCCAAAGATAAAACCGAACTGTCTTCTCAGATCAGTTGCAGATATGCAGGAGCCTATAATATTGGCATTGAAAAGGTCTCTTTTGCTGATCCCTTCAATATCTTCTCTGTGGACATAGACGTCCCCTACACCTTCAGGGCCATTGTCCGCCCTCGCATCACTGACATAGCTAACAAGGCTTTGGATCTTGAAAATCTGATAAACAGCACAGGCCTTACAAGCACAAACCAGCTGGAAGAAATACCCGGTAGTGACATGCGATCTTATCAAAAGGGCGATGCGCTGTCCTCCATCAACTGGAAGGTTTCGGCCAGATTCTCGGAAATGATGGTACGTCTTCCGGATCCCATGGAAAAAAGACACGTAACAATCCTCATGATTGCTTCAAATATCCCGGAAATTGAATGGGATACTGAATTTCTAAAAAAGAGGGACTACTTCCTTGAGTTTGCAGTGTCTGCAGCCTACCACTTCGGCAATCAGGGTGTACCGGTAGAGATAATCTACCCTTCAGGGGATATCAGACACTCAATAGTCAATTCCTACGACAGCTTTCTGGAATTCTACAACGTGGTAGCAGACAGCATATTCTATAGTTCAAACAGCGTAGTAACGCAACTTCAGTCACTAATTGGGGAAAAGAGAGATTCCTATGGCGCAGATACCTGGATCATCCTCAGAGAAGACTGCAAAGACCCAATGGATTTCTGCAGTATTATCAGCTGAGATCAAACTCCATATGTTTATTTTCGCCCTCCTGGTAATCTGCCTCGAGGTCTATTCACTGTTGTCAGAAAGCGACGTTCTCAAATCCGGTACTTCCGGAACAGAAGTATCTTCTACCTTTGTGTATTGGACAATAGGCTTCTTTTTCTTTTACAGCGTACTTCAGCACGTCTTTGAGATCTTTGTATCCGGTAAAAGCTCTGCCGTTTTCTCGATTCTTCCGGCAATTCTGCTGTTCTTTTTGCTGAGAAACACAGATACCTATGAGCTTCAAACGGCGGTTGTTATCTCTGTCATCCTTAGACTCATGGTGGTTTTCATCCCATCCATGGAAAAGATTGCCGAGTACGGAGTTCTCGCTTTGGACGCCGCTGCCGTTTACATGTATTTTGTCTTCGGGTCCTTCAGAAGCGGCGAATTTGTCAACATTCTCATGTTCATCATTCTTACAATCATGACACTATCAATTATCCAAAAGCTGATAATTGAGCGGAAAAAGGACGGATTCCCTATCTACATATTCCTCATCATAGGCCTTTTCATGGCAGTTATCCCTGTTAGTGAGGATCCTATCGATTGGACCCCGGTTGTTGAAGTTGGTGAAAGGCTCTCCGAACGGGCTCTTGAAACCGTGGACCGGGTATCCTACTTTTTTTCCGATCTATTTGGCATAAAAGGCTTTTCATCAGGCTATAGCACCCTTGGAAGTACCGGTGGAAATGTTGGAACTTCCGAAAGAACCCAACTTATCCTTAGTACAATCGACAAGCCCTATTTTGTCTATACAGATACCGACGGAATCACGAACATGAAGCGTAGACGGACAGTCTATCTAGAAGGAGGTCAAGGCGCAGATATCGCTGATTTCGTAAGTTTTGCAAATCTCCTCCACACAAACGACGTGGATAAAGAGTACGCATCACTCTTTGCAAAACGCACAAGCCTTTCCATTGAATACTCCTATCTTAAGACAAGTGACGAAATTGCTCCAATAAACTCTTTCCTTCTGACTAATAAATCCGGAAAAATCGACTCCGGCAAGAGCCTTATCCCGCACAAAAAGGGCTACAGTCTCGACGCAGATTACCTGGATATCGATTACGGAAGCCCGTATCTTATCGAGCTTATTAAAAATGCGCATAATGATCAGCCTATTGAAGGCCTTATGACCTACGACGAATGCTCGGAATATGTATCGAGCCTTTGGGGGATCAATCTCTCTAAAGTCCTTACCCAGGCAGAATATGAGCAGACTATCGCGCAACTTGAGGCGTATCAGTCAGCCTATGCCGGCACTCACATCTCCGGGGACAGCGCATCGAGTCTTTCACCCTACCTGGATACTACAGGCGCAAGCATCCGCATGCAGGATCTGGCAAAAGAACTGACGAATGCCTCTATGGATCCCTATGAAAAGTGCAGGATCATCGAGAGTTACCTCCGACAATATGCCTACAACACCGGTTCCGCTGCGGACAAGAACAACGTCTATGATCTCAGCACCGCCAACGGCATCAGCCAAATGGCTGACTCGTTTCTTTTTGAGAGAGGAAGCGGCTACTGCGTACACTTTGCTTCTTCCATGGTCATGCTCCTTAGGCTGTCCGGAATTCCGGCAAAGCTCGCCAACGGATACCGTTACGTCTTCCCTTTCGAAAAACAGGATACCTATAAAGTTACCGGCGCCTTCGCCCACGCATGGCCCGTTGTATATCTTGAAGGCATAGGCTGGATGCCCTTTGAACCCACTCCGGCCTTCCTCACTGCCCAGGAAAGATCCTGGAACAAAACCATATCCACTGCTCCTGCCACCAACTACGCTCCGATTTATGAAGAAGTCCCTCGCCTTCCTGAGACAATTGTAGAGGAAAAAGAGCCGCCCCGGAAGCGTGTTTTAAGCATAGCGTCTGTTATCATTCCAGTAGTGGCAAGTATACTTCTGTTGCTGCTTCTCCTCATCTTTGGTAGCAGCATAATAGACAAACTCCGCTATCATCATGGTTCAAACGAAAAGAAGCTACAGATGGATGTCGAGCAGATTAAAAAAAGCCTTCGCAGGCTCTCTGCAGAAGGCTTTGTGGATCGCGGTCTTTTATCTGATTATGTGCATATGGCACCATCACCCCTTAGGGATGACATTCAAAAGGTGTTTGGAATATACTACCGCCAGAAGTACAGCGGCTTAAAACAGGGAATCACTCCACAGGAGTCTGCGCTGGCAAAGGCTGTCCGTGAAGAGGTTCTCCGGTTATCGGGTCAAAATTCATAGTACTCGGATCAACAATATAGGGCTGTCCTGTCATTGGGTTGTATCTGACAATCCCCTGAACATGCATCTGCTTAACCGAAAAGGCTCCGGGGTATCCTTCCGGGAAAAGAGCTGTGTCCTCTGCAGACAGCTTCTTGACTTTTTTATATGCATAAATGGTTATTACGATCTCATAAATAAAGAAAGCAATCATTGCGTATGGAAGTTCTGAGGACAGGCAGAAATCATAGAATCCATGCATAACAACCGGTATCCAAAGAGCCATTCTCAGATATTTCTTTTTGCCCTTCTCATTGCCTACGGCATCACACTTTTTGGCTACGCCGAAGTAATATCCCATAAACACTGCGTCGATGGCATGTCCCGGAACCGCCAGAACACCTCGCATTACGGCGGTTGTCACTGTGGCATCCGTAAGATACAGCACATTCTCAAATGCTGCAAATCCAAGAGATGCAAAAACCGCATATACAACAGCATCAAAGGTATAGTTAAACGCCGGATGGTTCCAGGTAAGGCGCTTTACCACATGATATTTTCCCAGTTCTTCAGCCAGAGCCACAATCAGAAAATTCTCGATAGCAATATAGATCATATCCTCCGGATAAAAGAATATGCTTAAAATATAGTCTCCAAGCAACTCCAGAACCATTGCGCTTAAGGTCGACACCACCCCAAACATAAATAGCTTGAGTAAGAGCGCCGGCGGTTCTTTCTCCCTTGTATCTGCCTTATAAACAAAGTACAGCAGAAACGCTGCCGGAAGCAGTGCAAGTAACATCATTGTCATAATTAGTTCTCCTGATTGACAAATTTAGAACGAAATAATATAACTATAAAATGATTATATCAATTATACTTATTATTTTCATATTATTTTCAAGTGCCCTTGCTATATATGCAGTAAGAGGCACCAGATTTACCATGGCTGAAACAGAAGCCTTTGAGAGAGAGAACTATCCTGAGGGAGCTACCCTAATAGGAAAGGGCGATCCATACACCATTACCGGCTACGAAGGATATATTCTCCATGCTGAGCATCATAAATCACCAAACGGCGACGGCAAGCACTTTGTAATCCTGACTCACGGCCACAAATCCTCGAGACACGGCGTTCTTAAGTACATGCCAACTTATTTAAGGCGAGGTTACGACTGTGTGATCTATGACCTCAGAGGCCACGGTGAGAATCTCTATCAGGGCAAAGACAGGAAGCCTCTGCGTCTTGGAAGACGCCAGATATGCACCTTCTCCCGCAAGGAATCTATGGACCTTATGAAAGTCATTGAAGATACCAGAAACCGTTTTGGCAAAGATATCCTTCTTGGCCTTCACGGCGAATCACTTGGTGCTGCCACCACTGTAGCTACACTTGGCCATAAACCTGATGTTGCCTTTGCTGTTGAAGACTGCGGTTTTGCGGATATTGTAAATGTCCAGAAGGTGGGCCTTAAGTTTCTCCACATCCCACAGTTCATGGTATATCCTGCATCTGTTATGTCAGTACTGATAAATGGTTACTCATTTACTTCCACCCGCCCGGTAGACGCAGTTGCGGACAATGAAGTGCCCCTCCTTGTAATACACGGAGAGGCAGATGATTTCATTTTATTAGACAATGCAAAAAGAATCTACGATGCCCAAAAGGGCTTCAAGCGTATGGAGACATTCCCCGGAGCAGGCCACGCAGGCTCCCTGGGCTCTGATCCAATCCGCTACGAAAGGATCGTAAATGATTTCCTTGATTCAATTGGCTGCTAGTTCGCTGGCAGCTTTATTTTTTGAGGATCATTACTCTTCCTCTGAAATTTCCATCCAGCTCTGAGCCAAAAGCTCCAACAATCTCCCTGCCTTCAAGATACTTCTCAACCGGCGGATTTGCGCCGTCCTCAAAGGTATGTACTACAAGAAGCTCCTCATTTCCAAGGCTTCTTCTTACTATCTGATAGCCCTTAGGCTCTGAATATTCCTTGGTATTAGTCTCAATGGCATCAGTGATGCCGTCTTTAATGATATGCTTCACCTTGTCGTAGAAGCTTATTGATTCCGGCACCAGACTCCACTGCTCCTCGGAAAGATTGAAAATATCCCCTGAAAAACACAGTCTTCCAAGAAATGCGGACACGATGATGTACTTTATCCTGTCCATATCATCCTCTGCCCTGAGCACCGCCCAAATCTGGCTCTGCTCCGGCCTTATCAGCCTGTGAAGATTTGCAGCGATAAGCGGAATGCACTTACACTCATGGGCATCAGAGAAACTTGCCATGGATGAAAGCTCCATCATTGAAGGCTCTAATCTGTGGCCACCACTGGAGCAGTTCTCAATAACAAGATCAGGAAGAACATCGGTCATATGCTTAAAGAACTTTCTGGTTCCCTCTACTGAAGCTCTTACTCCTTCGCCGTAACTCTCCGCACCATCTACTCCTGCTCCGAAGGTCTCATTATAGTCCACCTTGATATAGCCAAATCCGTTATCCCTGAGCAGTCCCACAACCTTTTTGTCCAGATAGTCCTGAACCCAATCCTGTCTCATATCTAGGAACCTTGAATCAGCAACGGATACAGGAATTCCATCTCTCTTTTGCAGATGATCAACGTCATTGTAAATCTTGGATTTCACAGCTACATTTTCAAACTCGAACCAAATGCCCGGAATCATGCCGTAACTCTTTATCATATCGGCCACTTTATCGATTCCGTCAGGGAAAAGATCTTTATTAACCTCCCAGTCACCAATGGTCTGATACCACTCATCAGCACTGTCCTTGTACCATCCGCTGTCTATAACAAGATACTTAACTCCGCTTCCTGCAAGCTTTTTGGCAATCTTCTCAAGGTTAGGGAATGTCGGATTGCCCCAGGTGGTGCAGTACTCATTGAAAATTATAGGCATATCCTGATCCACCTTAGATATTCGTGGATTCTGAGCCTTTACAAGCTTATCGCAGACCTCAAGAAGTGAATTTCCTTCAGCTACTACAGCCTTCGGTGTCTCAAAGCTTTCGCCCGGAGCAATATCTTTTTCCCATTGACCAAAATCTCTGTCCGCAATTCCACCCTGAATGTAGTAGGTCTCCTTTCTTCTAAGTACCTCTATCTGCCAGCTGGAAGCACAGTACAACTGTACTCCAAGAAACCTACCATTCTTGGAATCCTCCAGTACAAGGAAAGGAAACCACTTTCTGACAGGCATTGTGCCCACCTGGCCAAACTTCTCAAATCTAAGTCCGTGCCTTGCCCAGGACATCTCCATATTAAGATCGGTAAGATCCTGAGAAAGGAGCCTTCCTTCAGCGCTCCAAAATGATGTCGCCCTATGTATTCTGTCGGCTTCAATGCCCTTTATTGCAAAACTTGATAATAGTTCCAGTCTTGCATTCTCGCCTGTGGGATTCTCAAAGACCACCTTGCACTCAGTTACGCTGCCGTTTCCAACCTTTTTCTCCTCATGAATGCAATGAAGAACATGTCCCTTCTTGCCCTGAAAAACTGTCTCGGAAGCACTTTCTGACACCTTCTCCATGGTCTGAACGGACTCGCTCCCGGACAATGTATGACCATTTCCATAGCCATTGTCGTATCTATCGCCCTTTAACCTATACTCTACGTAATACTCCATAAATAACCCCTTCTCAGCAATAATCTATACATATGCCTATTTTAGCACATAAAAAGGGCATGTAGCGTATAACTACATGCCCGAAAATGCCCAATAAATGCTATGTTTCATCAATAACTTGCGCTGACCGTCACTGCGTGATAGTACTCGTCTGATCCCCTCATGCACTGTATCTGTGCGCTCTTTCCGATAAGGAGAATTGGACACTTCGTAAATACTGTAGATGAGTCTACTCTGATCTGCATTACTCCGCCGTCTGTTGCCAGATAGATTGTTCCCTCGGTGGTATTATTGGCTATCGTTCCGGAAACTGTTGCGCTGCTACTCTGATCAAGGTTGGCCGCATCAGATACTCTGGAAGTGTTATTCACAATCCTGGAAACGTGATTCCAAGCATCATCACCCCTGTAGAAATTAACCGTTGCACTCTGTCCGGGAACCATTGCTCTGCACTGGGAAACGTCTGTAGCCAGATCCATGACAAATTCCATGGTTCCTGCAGAAGTAGAAAGTCTTAAAAGTGATGTCGTTGTTCCTTTATCTATAGTTCCGGTAACTCCGGTAGTTGACACATTTCCCGCTGCGCTGACTGTGGTGGTATTGTTGCTTGCAGCGTCTGAAATCGAAAGAGCGTGCATATAGGCATCTGAGCCCCTTGCACACACAACGTTAACTGTTCTGCCGATAATAAGATATTTGCAGCCGCTGATATCTGTATCTGAATCGAGCTTTATCTGCATGGTTCCGTTTGTTACAACCAGGTAAAGGAGTTCTTCTGACGTGCCCTTGGCTATGGTACCCTTTACCGTCGCCTTATTGGAAGTATCAACAGTAACCTTGCCGGAGGATGTATTTCCAACAATCTTGGATGCGTGCCAATACTCATCACTGGCGGTATAGATGTTACATGTCAGAGTATTACCGGGTAAAAGAAACTTCGCACCGCTGGTATCTGTATTTGCATCAAGTTTGATCTGCATGGTTCCACCGTTGGTGCTTAAATACAGTACGTCGGATGTTGTGCTGTCACAAACGGTTCCCGATACGGTCATCTCAGCAGCTTCAGTCCTGGTCGGAACAAGGACTGATATAGCCATAACCATGGAAACCATGAGCAAAACGCTTAATAAAGCAGATAGCCGTTTTTTCATAATGGACCCCCTTACTAATTTCATAACACAATATATACTATTACTCAATAATAATTATACATCATATTGTATTAGCTTGGAAGTCCAACAATTCCTATTTTAATAGCTTCTCAATCTTCTTCCAGTCAAATAATCTCAGTGCTTTTTCGATACCAGCTATTATTTTTTGATCCTCCTCCGGCATGTCATATTCACTGAGCTTTCTGATTATTGCATCAATGGCATCATAATCCATTTCTTCGGCGAATCGACCGATAGCCTCGTAGGACTCCTTAAGATCGATGGCGGAAATTTCTCCACTTATGGCCGGTATATCACCATCAAAATCTATATCATCGAAAGTTGCAAGGAGCAACAGGTATGCGTTGTACTCATTTATAAGAGCATCATGATTCTTCACAATATAGTCATGATCTCCGCTCTTACCCGCATTTTCCATGTACGCAGCCATCTTGGAAAGCCTCGTTGCCCCAACAATCCTTGCAGAAGATTTAAGAGCATGAACTTTTATCGTATAGAGCTTATAATCCTTATCCTCAAAGGCTTTCTCCAGGACTCTGCTGTGGTCTTCTATTGTGTCGTAAAACAATTTAAGGGCGTAAACAAGCGGAATAGCTCCTCCACTATTCTTTATTCCCTCGTCCACATCTATGCATTCAAGATCTCTGATCCACTTCATGTCATCAGGCAGATCCTCCTGATTTTCTCCTACAAAGAATTCGTTTTTCAGCTCAATTATCTTATCACCCGGCACATGCTCTCTGATGACTTCTTCCAAAGCCCTTCCATCCACCGGCTTAGGGACATATCCATCAAATCCATAGGACTTATATACTTCCTCAGCATCGGCATAATAATTGGCAGTAAGTGCCAATACAGGCATCTTATAGCCTGCCTCCCTAATCAGTTTCAGCGTTTCCACGCCGTCAAGTCCCGGCATCATATGGTCAAGAATAACCAGGTCAAATTTCATGCACTTTAATATCTCAAGACATTCTTTTCCCGAAACAGCTGTTGTGACCTGAATCTGTGTTACACGAAGCAATCCTTCGATAACCTTGAGATTCATCTCATTGTCATCTACAACAAGAACTTTTACCTCAGGTGCAGTAAACATTGGGATATAAGGCCCTCGGATCTGTGGATTTGTATCCAACTCTTCATATGCACCAATTGGCCCGTCTTCTATAATCTGCTGTTGTACTTCGAAGGTGAAATCAGATCCATTTCCATAGCTGCTATCGCACCACAGGCTTCCACCCATAAGATCCGCAAACTGCTTGGAAATATGAAGTCCCAGACCCGTTCCCTGAATACCACTGTTCTTAACCTCATCAAGACGATCAAACGCGGTAAAGAGCTTGTTCATATCCTCGGGCTTTACGCCAATTCCCGTGTCTTTAACTATGAACTGCAGCTCACACATGTCATCTTTCTTCTTCAGCACTTCGACAGTAAGCTTTATTCCACCGCTTTCAGTATATTTAACGGCATTGGTCAAAAGATTCAGCACAATCTGCTTGATTTTTCCCTGATCTCCGTAAAGCTTTCTTGGAAGCTTCTCATCGATATCCAGATCAAATTCCAGATTCTTTTGTTTACATCTGACTTTGATCATCGTGACAATGTTATGAATCAGCTCAGCAATGCTATATTCCTGCTCCACCAAATTCATTTTGCCGGACTCAATCTTTGAAATATCCAGAATATCGTTGATCTGGTTCAAAAGAGTCTCAGACGCCGCCATGATGTCATAGGCATATCCCACAACCGACATGAAGTACGGCTTTGGAACGCCCTCTGGATTCTCCCTGAGAATCATCTCATCCATTCCCATTATTGTATTGATAGGCGTACGGATCTCGTGAGACATGTTAGCAAGGAATCTGGATTTGGCGTTACTTGCACGCTCCGCCGCTATTCGTGCCTCCTGAATCTTGTTCATGTTCAGAATTTCAAAAAAATACAGTGCCACACACATACCCACCATAGAAATATTGATGAGCGAGAAGCCATAGGCAAAGAGCTGTACAAATGTAGCCACAAAAGGAATGATTGAAAACAGAATAAGCGGCATAAATACCATATTTTCAAAAATCCGTTTGTACCTAAGAATAGTGATGAACTCAATAAGCATTATAAGAACCGGAGCCACGTAGCTCAGAATGTAGCCGGGCGCTCTCTGGTATCTGTTGAACTCATCAAAGGTGTAATAAAGTCCTGTCAGCTGAGAAACCCCGAGCATAACAAGTCCCATAGTGAAAATTATCTCGCAAGCAACCAAAGACCTTGGAATCTTGCCGACATTTTCAGCCTTAAGGTACAGATCCATCAGATATAGATTAAAAGAGTGGATAATAAGAAGTGACATTAAGAAGACAATGAAGTTGGTGACCCTGACCATATAATAGCCGGTCTCACTCACCTCTCCCCTGTAGATATAAGCAAGGCGATCTGCAAGAAGCAGAATCATAGCCTCAAATTCCATAAAAACAAGCGCATGCTTTCTTGCATGCGAAAGAGTCTTCGTGGAAAGGGACAGTATAACAAGAACCCCACAACCTCCACTTAAAAAAAGCATTAAGCTGAGCTGGAACTCCTTTAGCCATTCAAGCATCCGCAACCCCCGGTAGCACTTAAACGTTTAAAAATCAAGTAAAATCTGCATTTTTAATATTCTTTTAAGAAAGGCTCTTAAATTTAATGGAATCTTTATTGCAATAACAGATTATATACACATTTACCCTTTATGATTAATTACATAAAAGGGAAAAGTCGCTTAGCATACTAAAAAGGATGAGAGTAACACAGCTATGGATAATACATTTAAAAAGAACGACAAAATCATCGAAACCATTAATTATAATGGAAAATACTTTGATGCCAGTACTGTAAGAACCAAGGTGATCTCAATAGCTTTGGCTCTGGTTGCGCTGGCAACATCTTTTGGAATAATCTTTTTGCTCTGATTATTCCGCATCCATTAACGCTATAATGCGTATACACTTATATTATATCGAATAAAATCTGCGCTTTCTATAGGGGAGTCTTAATCTCTTCCCCTGCCTTTCAGCGCGAATAATACAAAAAATACATATATGAATCCGATACATGCAGTTAAAAACTGATACAGAGAAAATGTGGTCTGAAAGACTGCCATTTTACCCCTAAGTGGGCTCTCCGCCGGAATGAATGTCGGAAGAAGCCACAATGAAATGGTAAGCCCCATAAACAGCCCCTTTGCAAGAGCACAGACTACGCTTAAGATAATGTTCTTAATGTTTACGAATTTCTTGCCTGCAGCCATCATGCTCTTTTTCAATAAAAAGTGAACAGCCACAGCCAGTACACAATTCCCCAGCATAATGAATATAATAATAAACGGAACTGCGTTCATGACAGGCGATGCTGCTATAAAATATGCAGTTATCGGTGTAATAACGCTAAGTATAACAGCGCAGGGCAGATTAACAATCAATACTGCCAGTATAATGCAGGTGTTGATTATAGGCCCGGTTATAAAAATACTTAAATTCTTAAAGATCTGACTTATGATGCAAATAGCCAAAAGAATTGCTGTTGTTGTAATCTGTCTGGTGCCAAATGTTTTTGTTGTCTTTTCCATGCTGCTATTGTCTCCCCTCTTTATCCCAATAAACTAATATCGTCCAATATTTATATTTTATCACATATAACGCCACTGATGCGCGTTCGTGGCGGATTGCGATTTTTTATCAAAAAATATATCCTCTGAAATAAGAAGGCGGTGAACAATATATAAATTGCTCATCGCCTTTACATTTCTCCTGAATATGTTTGATATCAATCAGTTCTGGCGCTCTTTGTCGCCATCTTATGCTTATACATTCGCTCATCAGCACGCTTAAAGACATCATCCATTGTCTTATCCGTGCCGGCTTCGTAGACTGCCATTCCATAGGCAGCTGAAAATCTCTCCCAGGGCTCTTTTTCCATGCTTCCTGCGGAAACTTCAAATGCAGTCTTCATCTCCTCAAACAGGGCATCTCTGTTATCGTAGTCCCTGTTCTCCAAAAGAACTACAAATTCGTCACCGCCTATTCTAAATACAGGCGAGTGATCGTAGATAATACAGATCTGGTGGCAGGATCCGAAAATATAGTCGTTTCCATGCTCATGACCGTATCCGTCGTTTATCTTCTTCAGGTGGTTAAGGTCCACCATGACAATTCCGAATCTGGCTCTTCCGGCGGCAATATCGCCGTCAACTCTCTCTTTTATCTTATCGTACCAGGCCTTGTTCTTAACATGCGTCAGGGCATCCTGATATGCCACCATATCCATGTGACTAACCTGAGACCTCATGTCTTTTACCTGACTTTCGGCAGTAACGATACTCTTGACATAGGCCTTCATGTCCTTGGACATCATTTCTACTGCGTTGGACAGAGATTCAACCTCATTTTGAGTATGAATATCGGGCGGAACATAGGATAATTTCTCGGGATCCTTCTGTTCATGGGATACTTTGGCAAATGAAACTACGCTCTTTTCCAGTTTGCTGATAGGATCAGTAATACTTTTGGTCATCCATATAAGGAAAAGGACAATGAACAGTATACCCAAAACAATAATAAGAACCACATTGATAATGGTGTAGTCCCGTATCTCCTTCTCAAGCTCCGCAACTTCAATATCTACGCATAAAAGAGCGTACTTTTCGCCACTGCTGTCCTTAAGTGCATATGAGCCCGTATAATCATAACCCCATACACTGAAATTCTTGAAGAAATATATATCATCGCTCTCCATAGCCTTCAGATAGCGTTGTATATCCACAAGTTCGAAGTCATCGTCGATATTAAGTCCAAGATAATAGCCATCCGGATCAGTCTCTCTGCCGTATGCAGTGTCAGCAGAAAAAACACTAATCATATGTGGAGGATCCCCTGATACAGGAAGGACAATGTATAGATAATGAATGTCAAAATCTTCCATGATGTCGTCCATAAAAGAACCTAGAGCCTTAAATTTCTCAGACTCCACGTATGTTCTGACGCACTCAGCAAGATCATCATCATCTATGTGGCTGTGCACATATTCAATGATGTCGATCATTCTATCATTATAAGATTTGTAAAGAGAGCGAGTAAAAGTCCTATAGGCCAGAACGCTTAAGACAAGGCACATAAGCGCGATAAATACTGAGCAGCCTATGAACATACTCCTCTTCAGAGGTCTTTTGAATTCACTACTCATGGTATCTTCTCTTATATTGATAACTTTTAAACGCTAATATAATAATACCATAAGTTATCTGTATCTCTAAATAAAAGTTCTGTAAACTGTTACGGCGCTTCTACTTCATATTTCCTGCCGTTTACATCTATGCTCTCAACATCAGTTATCGAACTAAAAATCTTCTCATCAACATAGTTAAACTTATCAGGAGTGTTCCCTTCTTCCAAAGCCTTTATGAGGGCCTCTACTCTTGGACCATGCAAGGGATTACACTCAGCAATGCAGGAAATCTTGCCTTCACGGGCATAAGAAAGAGCCTGCTCATTTACACCATCAAAGGAAACCACCATTATCTCGCCGTTTGCTATATCAGAGCCAACCTTACCACCGGCACTCTCTATAGCAGCTATGGCTCCAATTGCTTCATTATCATTCTCACAGTAGACAATGTTTATATTACTAAAGCGATTCATCAGGGCTTCCATAACCTCTCTGCCCTTTGTCTCCGTGAAATCACCGGAAACCTCCGCCATAAGGTCCCAGCCATACTCTCTTGCCGCATTGGCAAGGCCTCTCGTGCGACCAATCTGGGCAGTAGATCCGATGCTGCCCTGAATGTTTACTATATGGAGATCTTCAGGGGCAATGCCTCTACCCTCAGTAAATGCCTTGATCCATGCGGCCATCTTCATGCCCTCGAGCTCAAAATCAGAGCCGACCCAGCAGGAATAAAGGTTTTTATCCGCTGCATTAACTTTTCTGTCTACCAGAATCACCGGAATTCCTGCATCTCGCGCTTCTGAAAGCACAGAATCCCAGCCATCTTCGGTGGCAGGAGCAAGAACAATATAATCAACCTCCTGCTGTATAAACATCCTGATGGCTGTAATCTGATTGGCCTGCTTCTGCTGACCGTTTTTATAAATGAGTGAATAACCCTTATCCTCGGAAAATGTGCCCAGCATCGATTCGGTATTGGCACTTCTCCAGTCTGATTCTGCTCCCAACTGAGAGAAGCCGACAGTTATCAGGCTGTCGGCTTTTGAAATATTCTCATCAGTATCTGTTCCCGCCTCGCTTCCGGTTACAGCATTTCTGCCGCATCCGATTAGGAGACTTGATATAAGTAGCATCCCTGCCAGCTTTTTAATGATCTTGTTCATATATCCATATCCCTTATGATTTAAGTGCCTTCTTTTTCTGAGCCATAACAACACTCTGGATTACAAGGAAGATGCAGAGCATTGCTGCGATAGTAATTCCTGTCCACCAGGCCTGATCAAGACCTGCAGAAGCTACTATGTTCTGAATGGTACTAAGGGAAAGAACACCAAACAGTGTTCCGATTATGTTACCAACACCACCGGTAAGCATTGTACCGCCAATAATTGAAGAAGCTATGGCGTTCATCTCCATACCCATGGCATGACTGGCTGATCCGGATCCAACGTGAAGGAAGTACACATATCCGCCGATTCCTGCCAGAACACTGCAGATAAGATGTGAAAGGAACTTGGTTCTTCTGACATTGATACCCATCATAAGAGCACTCTGCTTGTTGCCACCTACTGCGTAAAAGCTTCTTCCAAGCTTGGTCCACCTAAGTACTAAGAATAATAATACCACAATAATCAGCGCTACGATTACACCAATTTCCACATAGGCCGGCACATAGATTCCCTTTTTGTTCACCGATCCCATAAACGGAACATTGATTCTTGTAAGCTTAAGTGCATTGAACTCCTCGTCCTCAACGTTGAACGGAGCTGTATTTACGATGGTTGTCATACCTCTTGCAAAAAACATTCCGGCAAGAGATACGATAAATGGCTGAATATCAAGGAATGCAACCAAAAATCCCTGTACAAGACCGAATGCTATGCCGATTCCCAGAGCGATAAGTATTGATCCCAAGATACTACCGCCCTTGTGATCCAGGTAAACGGCACAACTCATTGAAACCAGTGCAACCACACCACCGACGGAAATATCTATTCCTCCCGAGATCATAACAATGCTCATTCCGCAGGCAGTTATTATAAGGGCTGCATTTGCATTCAGAATGTTGAAGAACATCTGAGGCTTAGTAAATCCGCCGCCCTGTATAACAATAGCTCCAATGTACATTACAAGAAATATAACGATTGTTATCGTAAGAAGAAGGTTGGTGTCATTCATTCGATCAAAGATACTCTTTTTCTCTTTATTCATCACGCAGCCTCCTTCCTTTTAGCCAGATCTTTTCCCAGCTGAGCCATGTATTCTCTTACCTTTGGTGCTGAGAATACAACAAGAAGGATAACTACAACAGCCTTGTATGCTGCAAGCGCGTCAGACTGAACGTTGAACTTGTACAGGGTTGTTGTCAAAAACTGAATTACGTAGGCACCAAGGATTGAAGCCCACATATTAAACTTACCTCCTGAAAGAGCATTTCCACCAAGAGCTACGGCAAGGATCGCATCCATCTCGATATCCTTTGCGATAACTGAGTAATTGATGGTAGACAGGCGGCTAACCTTAATAAGTGCTGCCACTGCCACGCAAAGACCAAGAATTACGAAAGCAAGGAACTTGATAAATGTTGGATTGATACCGTTAAGTCTTGATGAATTCTCATTTATTCCGACTGCCTGTGTGTAAAGTCCAAGGTTAGTGAACTTCAGCACCAAAGCTATTATCACGATACAGATTGCAACAATGAAAACTGTTGTCGGAATCGGTATTCCAGGAATAAAGCTTCCAAAGTAAGAGAACTTTGGATCAGGAACGATTGGAAGCTCATTGTTGTTGATCCAGGCTGCGATTGATCTTCCTGCTGTAAAAAGAATCAGTGTCGCAATCATGGGCTGAATCTTGAATATCGCTACCAATAGTCCGTTAAACGCTCCGCAGAGCATACCAACCACACAAGCTACAAGAAAAGCCACGATGATAGGTGCCTGAATATGGTCAGGTCTTGAATTGCCTCCGCAGAGAACTCTAAGCATTGCAGAACCTGCAATAGCTATAGTTGCACCAACGGAAATATCCTGTCCGCCGGAAGCTGCTGTTACCAGCGTCATTCCTATTGCCAGAATTCCAAGCTCTGAGCCGTAATCCAGAATAGTAATAAGATATCCTGACAAAACCGGATTTCCTGCGTTGTTTGTTCCCAGAGTAATTTTAAAGAACCCCGGGTCATTTATGAGATTTATCACCGCCAGGAGAATAAGCGCCATAAGCGGGATAAACAGCTGATTTGATGTCAGCCTCTTTATTTTGCTCTTAAACATACCTTACTCTCCTCCTGCGATAGTACTCATGATCTTGTTCTGTGTAAGGTCATCGCCCGAAAGCTCCCCAACGACCTTTCTATCGCGCATAACTACAAGTCTCGAACAGGTTCTGAGCATCTCGTCCGTTTCTGATGAAATGAAAGTTACGCTCATACCCTTAGAAGCAAGCTCCAATACAAGCTTCTGGATATCTACCTTAGTTCCTACATCAATACCTCTTGTAGGCTCATCCAGAATAAGATATTCGGGATGCATCAGCAGCCATCTTGCAAGAATAACCTTCTGCTGATTACCACCGGAAAGAGATTTGACAGGTGTATCCGCAGATGCCGTCTTTATACTGAGCTTTTCAATATACTCTCTTGCAAATTCATTGGCCTGTGCCTTACTAAATGGCTTAAAAAAGCCTGTAAGCACCTGAAGCGCCATGATAATGTTCTCTCTAACCGACAGATCACCGATTATTCCATCCAGCTTTCTGTCTTCAGGAAGGTAGGCAATACCATTCTTCATGGCATCAAGAGGCTTGTTTATCTTAACCTCTTTTCCCTTAACCTTTACATTTCCCCCAATAACTCTGTCTGCGCCGAAAATCGCTCTGACACACTCACTTCTTCCGGATCCAAGAAGACCTGTAAAGCCGTTAACTTCACCCTTTTTGATATAGAAGTCAAAGGGCTTAATTCCGGCGTCGCTCTGAAGTCCTTTTGCCTCGAATACTGTCTCGCCGCTGTCCTGTCCCTGGTATGCTTCATGCTCACCCTTGATATCTGAGAGATCATCCATCTCTTTTCCCAGCATCTTAGCTACCAGCTGAACTCTCGGAAGATCCTTTATTTCATATTCACCAACCAGCTGACCATCTCTGAGAACTGTTATCTTGTCGCATACTTCATAGACCTGATCCAAGAAGTGTGTGACAAATATGATTCCTACGCCCATTTCCTTCAGGTCTCTCATAAGACCAAAGAGCTTCTCAACCTCCTGCTCGTCCAGAGAGGAAGTCGGCTCATCGAGGATAAGAACCTTACAGTCCATATCAATAGCTCTGGCAATTGCCACCATCTGTTGTACTGCAATTGAGCAGTTTGAAAGCTGTTGAGTCGCACTTGCCGGAATGTCCAGCTGCTTAAGTAACTTGTCCGCCTCAATATTCATCCGCTTCCAATTTGTAAAAGTGCCCTGTTCCCTGCCGATAAACATATTTTCAGCTACCGTAAGGTTTGGGCAAAGTGTAATTTCCTGATAAACAGTGCTGATACCAAGCTTCTGCGCATCCTGCGGAGAGTGAATTGCAACTTCACCCTTTCCTTCCAGCTCGATGCTGCCGTCATCCTTGGTATAAACACCTGTCAAAACCTTTATAAGCGTTGACTTTCCAGCTCCGTTTTCCCCCATCAGTGCATGAATTTCGCCTTTATTCAGGGTGAAATCCACATTCTGCAGCGCACGGACGCCTGGAAATGTTTTATTGATGCCTCGCATCTTTAGCACTACATTTTCACTCACTTAGTTCACCTCGCCAAATCTTTAAAAACGGCGCAGAGCACAGCCCTGCGCCGATGTGTATCAACCTATTGTGTGTTGATGATATACGAGATGTATCATGCAAGCATGACATCTCGTGACTTTTCGTCTCTATATCATCAAATTCCGTAGTTATCTACATCTTCCTGTGTAATAGTTGAAGCGTCGAAGCCCTTCTCATCCATGATGATTGTCTTCTGTGAAAGTGTTCCGCCACCCTCAAGAGTCTTGATGATGTCGTCGATGTAGCTAGCCTGGAAAGGATTGCACTGTCCGTCATAGTTCCAGTTCTGTGCAAGAAGCTCTTCAAGAGCCCACTTGTTGCAATCAAAGCCCATAACAACAACGTCCTTGCCAACACCGTGTGAGATACCAGCTGCATCAAGAGCTGCAACAGCGCCTTTAGCCATATCGTCGTTCTCAGCATAGATTACGTTGAATGATGTGCCTGCGTCGATAACTGACTGAACGATCTGCTGTGCCTTCTCAGCATTCCACTCAGCTGTCTGCT